>SXGQ01759948.1_pt1 | contig 110268 bp, 116 predicted proteins | sample 3178371 | NCBI WGS metagenome assembly SXGQ01 (sample SAMN11356859, study PRJNA531348) | freshwater metagenome | isolation source: freshwater sample F1-20 | place: China: Fuxian Lake, Yuxi | collected 2017-12-25 | reverse complement strand
TTTGTCAAAAAACACAGCATCACACCTGACGAATGGATAAAAAACAAAGGAAATCAATCATGAAACAACTTTTCGCCATCTTGGCCATGCTGGCATCTACCACGGTCATGGCACAGACAAAAACATCAACTCCTGAAATCACCACTTGCAATGGTGACTATGCACTTTGTGCGGCATCAACTTGCAAGCCCACTGGCCGCACCATCACCGGCAACAATGGCATAGCGTATCCTGAAGTAGAATGCCGTTGCCCCATACTCAATGGAGTGGCCATCGCTGACACATCGGCCGGCAACATGAAGGGTTCATGCCAACCCACAGACAGCAAGCATGTGTGGAGCCTGTTTGCACCCAAGGTATTCTATCCACAAGAAGCCAACAATTTCAGCAGTTGGCCATGGAATCAAAAAGCAGTGGTGCAGGCCTGCGCCAGCAGTTTGAATCTCGGAGACAAGAGTTCTAACTGCTTTAGTTGGAACTGTGTGCGCGGTGCTGATGGTATCGCTGTGTGCTCGTGCCCCACAGGACAGGTGCCAGCCGCGACTGCTTTCCTGACCGAAGCCGGACAAGGCAATCCTGCGGCCTGTGGTCAGTATCCCGTGAGCCTGCCCATACAAGCACAAGATCAACCAAAAAAATAGGCCATGAGAGTGACGGACATTGTTGTCGAGACCAAAGATATCTCCAGTTTCCTGAGTGGACAGTCTCCCATGGTCACGCTGCCGCCCAGTGGTGCCCGGGCAGAGATTTTCACACCACAAGGTCCCAATCCCGAACATCGTGGCGCAGCCCGTAACGTGACCACTAGGCGACAATCATGAGACTGGTGGAATTCTCCGACGGCTTCGCTTTGTACTCGGCCCGGGTGCGAGTAAAGAATCCCATGTATACCCAAGGTGTGGACGTGGCCGTGTATGCCAAAAATCCCCAGATGGCTCGGGAACTGCTCAAGAGCCAGTACGGCAACGACAGTATCGTGGCCGATGTGCGCAAGATTTCCGACTGATTTCCACCCACCATAACTAAGTGCATGATCGATATCTGCACTGTAGTACACGACGAAGAAATACCATTGCTGATCCTGCAGGCCCAGAGCCTGCAACGTAATGCCTCAACTCTGGGCACACGCAACATCTATGTGATCGTGAATGACCAGGATCAATGCATGAACAAAATTGATCCGCGCTGGTGGGGTAGCCTGGCCTCACAGGTGTGTGTGATCCCCCGTTCGTTCTGGAGCGCGACGTGGCACAGCAACGGCTGGCTTAGCCAACAGCTTTGGAAACTGCTTGCCGCGGCCGCCAGCTGGAATACCTGGACCATGGTTCTAGACGCCAAAACTATCCTGGTCCGGGAACTCACGCTGGACCAGATTCTGGATGATCAGGCTCGGGCGTGTGTGGGCCTGTGTCCCATACAACCTGTGTTTGATGCCAGCAGGCGGATCTGTGAGCAGCTCTGGAATCAGGATATCGAACAACAGCTGGGTCCGGCAGGGGTACCATTCTTGTTGCACAATGACACGGTACGGACCATGATTATCGAAATCACCCGGCGCACAGGACAACCATTTCCTGCATGGTTCCAGGAGCAGGGACTGGTCACAGAATTCATCTTGTACAGCAGCTGGGTGCAGCAGTCTAGGCCCGGCCAACTGTACAGCGCCCATTGTGCCATACATCCGGTAAATCTCTGTCACAGCGAAGTGGCGCTGTTTGATCAAAAGATCCAGGCCATGCGGGCAGCTCAAACCACCACGGTAAGCATCCATCGCCGAGCCTGGCCGCAGCTCACCCCAGATCAAAGGCAGCAGTATCGAGATCTCCTGGTGGATCGCAACATCATCTCCGGAGCGTTCATACCATGAATACCGCTGTGATGATAGTGGCACACCCCGACGACTGCGTGATATTTGGTTGGAGCTTCATGCACCATCACCCTAGGCTGGCATGGAGCATAGTGTATCTCACCCATGATGCCAACAGTGCCCGCGGCACAGAGTTCCGGCGCTTCTGGAACCAGCGACGAGTGCCCACCACATTCCTGGGATTCCGGGATGACTGGCAGGACCAAGAACAGCAGACCTTGCATCACTGGAATCGTGTGGATGCTGCGGGCGCCTGTTGGGAGGCCGTGAGAGATGCAGATCTAGTGCTCACTCATGATGCCCGGGGCGACTACGGACACATCCACCACCAGGTGGTTCACGAATCTGTGTGCCGGCACTCAGGCCTGGTAACCTTTGCGCCACCGAACCAGGGCACGCACCACTATGCCCTACCCCCGAACTTGTGGCATGACCAGGAATTGCCCCAGCATGCCGCCATCATCCATGGCTTTCACCAGGGCATACACAGCAACAGTTATCGCATAGCGGATCTCACAGCAAGGTGGTTGGAGGAACAAAAATGCACCTAATGATAGCAGGTTGCAGTTTCAGCGCGGTCAGTGCCACGCTGCCGGGCACCAGCTGGAGCGAACAGCTGGCCGACCAGCTGGGCTGGCGTCTCACGAACCTGGCCCGGCAGGGTTGCAGCAACGGCGGCATACGTGTGCAGATCGATGAGATCCTGCGCCAACGTCCCACGTTCGCTGTGATCACGCCCACATTCTGGGACCGCATGGAGATACCCGCCCGGGCCGCGCCCTTTGACTGGAAGCAGTCACGCACGGGTTGGAATCCCGCGGTGCAGCAGCACCTCCAGGATCGCACTATCCAGAACGGCTATGATAGGTCAGCAGGTATCGATAACGTGAACTATGGACACAACGCCTCACGCATGATCTGCGAGACCATCTACACCCTGGCCGAGAACTTTGATCATCCCTATAGGTCGGGTAAAATCAGCAGAGAAGCCCAGACCGCGGTGCGGCACTACATCGACGCTATCTATGATAGCGAGTGGAAGAAACAACAGGACGAGTGGATCATACGCGAAGGCATATTCCAGCTGTTCCATGCGGGCATCAACTTCCTGTTGGTGCCGGTGCTGCTATGGCCCTTTGATCCCGATCTGGGCCGGGAACAGTGGCGGCGTGTGTTGCCCGACGCCATACCCGAACGACATGTGATGTGGGACGAGAAGCAGAGCGTGTTGCCCATATCGGGCGCCTATCCCTTTGAGGGCGAAGATCCTGGTTACCACTCCAGCCCCGAAGGTCAGCGCGTGATAGCCCATAACTATCTTCAGCGCATAGTTTCAGCTATCAGTTGATGCATGTTCTGCCGCATTTCTTGATCCAGCTGATATAGCCTGTGATGGTTGTGGTCCAGCCGGGGTTTGAGTTTGGTCATGAGAGCGGGCATGTTTTGATCGCAGAGGTACTGTATCTGTTGGCATGCTTGATCCCATCTTTCTAGATCATCTTCAACACTGTCGTAGGTTTCGTCTATCACATCTCCAAAAGTCTCAAACCCCCAGTTTTTGTAATGCTGCAAAAACCCCGGTATAGCAAATACCACGAACAATCTCCGTGCCATGAAACATTTTGCTGTTTTTTCTGCGCTGAGAAAGATTCTACCAAAGTCACACCATTGTCCCAGTGTTTCGCAGACCACGCTGAACCAGGTGCGGTTATAGATCTCCCAGGGCACAAGGCCACTCACACTGTTGTCCATTTGGGGTTTTACTTCCCAGGCCGGATCTAGAGCAGCACTCACGTAGGGATAGCATAACGTGGTATCGGGAAATCTATCCTGTATGTCTTGGGGTGTGTGATCTATCCAATGACCCAGGAAAATATCCCTGTATGTTACCAGTCCACGGTTGATCAAACCGGACCGTTGCAAAAACAACATGGTATAATCGCGGTGCCGGCGCCTCGCCCCCAGCAAACATTCATATTCAAACTCTCGATCTATGGGAAAATCATCACGGGGTGTGTTCCAGCGCAAGAGATTGAACGTCCAGGCCGGCCTATAAAACACACGTGGATCCGGCGTTTCATCCAACCAGAGTCCCGCTGTGTGCAGCAGCCAATTATCCACTCCGGTAGTTTGGATCCAGGACAGCAATTCTTTTTGTGATCTCCATTCTATTTCGGTGAACAGCACCAAGCGAAATTTGTGGATGGGCATTCCGGCAAACTCTTTGACATAACTGAACTCCTGTGGCCTATCGTAATACACCGGAACCACTGCGATGGGGTATGGCTGGGCCAGCGCAGTTTCCAGATCCACGATCTGATCATAACCAAATCCCCATTCCGTGGCCTGGTAACCCGGTGAGTAGACTTTCAGGGCACTGAGATCGGTCACTGCTGACTTCGGCGCGCTCGCGCATGGTTATTGCCATAGAGGTCAGTCAAATATCTATCGTCCTCGGCTGAACGTCCCAGCCATCGCTGGTCGGGTTGTCCCGGGCAAATCTCTTCTTGGATGTGGGTTTTTTTCTGGCCCGTGGCCCGGCTCAGGGTCTCGCGTATGCGGTCCATGTGGCGTTCAAAGTCAATGACTTGACCGCGCTCCCAGTCCATCTGCACACTGCGAGTGAGGTCGGGCACAGCATCGCACACAGCGGTATGATAGTCGGGATCGAAGTCACCGATGGCCTCCATGCTGGCATAGTGATAGCGCCGCTGTGGTTCAAAGGTCACGGGTCTGCGGCTCATGGTCCAGTTACCCACCAGCTCGTACTCTGACAGCCACAGTATGAGTTCGCCGTTGCCCCAGGGCGGTACCGTGGGCTGACCGGGACAACTGTCTATGATGGCATCCAGCCAGGTTTGTTGATGTGTGCGTTCCAGGAACTCTCGCATGTCCTCGATGTCCGACTTGAGCACTGGCACATATTCGCTGATAAAACAGTGCGGAGTCTGACGTCCAAAGCCAAAAGCATTCTGTATGGTTTCATAATAACCCCAAGTGTGGCGTTGGTTCTCCAGGACCTGGTAGTTGAGCACACCATTCTTTATGGGTTCATAAGGATGAATTAGTATACAGTCGGGATCATGCATGACCATGAGATCATAGTCTAGATAGTCCAGAAAAGCCAGCTTGATAGCCTGCTGCCGCAGCCACCAGCCGCGATAGTCACCGGGCAAGACCCAGTGGTTGACCTCGGGATACAACCGATATATTTCAGAGTCGGGCGCATAGTCAAAGTTTGTGGTGTCTATACCGTAGCGTTCGAACAAGGGCCACAGTTCTGCCTGGGGCACAGGGCTGGCTATGCAGGTGCGGTCCACGCCCACGAGATTGTGAGCAAACTGCAGGCTCATGATAGCATGGGGCACTCGATAGCGCGCCAGGTACAGTATTTTGGCGCTGGTCATATTTGTTTGTTCCTAAAACAGTGTTTTACACAGGGATATAATCTGCCCTCTGCCACCGAAGACCGTTGCCAACTCTGCTCTACCTGATCAAACCAGGCCAGGCACTGCTGGATGGGATGATGCAGGGCATTGTTGGGCTGGATGATTTCTCTTATCTGGTCGTTTCCAGGATGGTGCATGGTTCTGGGATAGAATCCCAGGTAGCAGCAGGGATATACCGTGCCATCGGCAGCGATGTAGATTTCCCGGTTCATTTTATGGATGCAGCGTATGTCCGGGTCTGACACATCACTGTCAAGTTTGATGGTGCCACGATCATACCAGGTCACATGATTGGCCAACAGGTCGCCCAGGGGAGGAGGTTCAGAACTTTCACCGGCTGCTCGATCGCCTATCCAGTGGCTGAACTGGCCGTAGCGTGTGTAGACCGGGCCACGATCCCGTCCATCCCAGATGTTTTCAAATGCCGCAAAGCCCAGGCTGGCGCTGAGATCTCGGCAGGCCTGTTCCTGGTGTCGATTGTGATCAAAGGGGCAAAAGCGCCACAGCGCCCGGCCGCCAGCCTGGATGTAGGCCTGTGCATTTTCAATCACGCGATGCCAGCTCACGTCTTGGCGATGTAGGCCGTGGGTGTCGGCTAGGCCGTCCAGAGCAAAGCCTATTTCCACCCGGGGATGGGCCAGCTGGGCCCACCAGTTGGGGGTACGAGCCCCGCCATTGCTGTTGATCTTGACTTCAATATCCTGGTCGGCCAACCATTTTACGATTTCTACCCCATCGCGGGCACTGCAGAAATCTCCGAGATTGCCGTTGAAAACCACGCCGTGAAACTGGTGCACACGATGTGCAAACCCATCTTGGGGCAGCTGGGGTCGCAGGCGTTCCAGCAGCTGGGGTTGGAAGATAGTCTGGAACTGATCCAGGCTCAGCTCAGTCATAGGATAGCCACTGTTGTAGTCGCTGCCACGGTAGTTCCGCATGCAGAATGGACACCGGCTGTTGCACCTGGTGGTCAGTTCCACATGCACTCGAATGATGTGTTGTAACTGGAGCACGGGATATTTATAATGGTGTTTTTTCATAAATATCAAATCATGGCCGACGTGTTGATAACCTGCGATGTGGAGCTGGAACCCATAACCCCCGAGCCGCGCTATCGGGTGTATGTGGATCAGGAACTGTTTGCCGAGCGGCGCTGGATCTGGCCGGATCAGTATCTGGAGGAAAACATCTGGCTACGAGCCAGTCCGGGGTGCTACACTGTGCGAATAGAACTGGTGGGCGCAGATCAGGCCTGGCTGCATGTGAACAACTATCAAATATGCAGTGGGCCGGCCCGCATAAATCAAGCTGGACAGATGGAGATACTAGATGAGAATATGTGAACTGCTGGAAAATGCTAGCGCAGGTGCCGTAAGCGCCGGGTCTATCGCACCCGTGGCACAGCCACTGGGACAACTACAGAAACGTGTGATTGAACAGCCAAAAAATAAATACTCTAATGCATCTCCAGATGTGAGAAAGAAAACCCATGCTAAAAGATGACCTCAAAGTTTTGCTAGCTACCGAATATGCCTTCGTGATCAAGGCCCAGTTCTTCCACTGGAACGTGGAAGGTCCGGACTTTGCCCAGCTGCACGAATTCTTTGGCAACCTCTATGAGGAAGTCTACGACAATAGTATCGACCGTACCGCAGAATACATCCGCACCCTGGATGACTATACGCCGGGCAGTTTTGACCGGTTTTCTGAGCTCACACAGATCCCCGGACAGACCAAGGTTCCACGGGCGCGCCTCATGATTGAAGAACTCTTGCAAGACAACCAGCGCATGATTGAATTGCTCAATCAATGCTTTGTCGCAGCCGAAGGTGAAAATCAACAGGGCATAGCTAACTTCATAGCCGAGCGTGTGGATGCGCATGGCAAGCACTCGTGGATGCTGCGCAGCTTCTTGAAAGACCAACGAGCATGAGCAGCAACATCCGCGATCTCTTGAGCCGGCTGACCACCATCGCTGAGTCGGATGTGACCCCAGCGGCCGTGAAATCAGGACTGAACCCCCAACAGCGCCAGGCCGACCAGCTGCCGGCACTGTTCCGCCCACACAAGATATCAGTGCTGGACAATCCCACCGATCCCCAACATCCCATGCAAGGCCGGGCTGTGGGCAGCCTAGAAGAACGCATGGGTGAGATCGAAGAAGACATGGTGAGGAAAATCCGCCGTGATCTCAACGACTATCTCCGAGACATCGAGCAACGGGTACACGACGACGGCCGGCGAGAAAAGCCTCATCTACAGGATCTACAACAGAAAGATCAGTTGGACCGAGATCTCGTGGACAAGGCCAAGACCGCGGTAGATCGGGCACAGGCCGAGGAAAGTGACGAGCTGGCAGAAACCATAGCACTGGAAGATGGATCCATACTGACCATACACGGGTCTCCCAAGTCTGGCTTTGGCATCCGACGCGGCGATCGTGCCATGCCCAGCCGATTTGACAATGTGGCAGATGCCCGCATGGCCGTGGATCTCTACCGAGGCCGCTGCCGGGAAAAGAACCAGGGCCAGGTGCCGATGCACACCCAGGATCTGGACTATATAGAGGAACGCTAGCATGCCCCAACAAAAACTATTTGAACATCTCCAACGTGATCCGGTATTCGTACAATGGAATCGTGTGGGACGCTATATCGCGGAACGCCAGCTTACGGACCAGGAAATCACCACTCTGTTTGGCAACATCCAACAGAACATGACTGCTGCGGGACAGAACCGCACCATGATCGGCAAAGGTGTGGATGTCGCCAAAGGTGCGGCCCAATCAGTTGGTTCGGCCTGGGGATCACTCAAAGACAAGATCTACAATAGCGGACCCATGGCTGGGTTTGCTACATCCTACGACAGAGCTACAGAAAGCCTCAAACAGGCCACAGGCGGCGACAAGGGCCTGTTCCAGTACGTGCAGAAATATCGCGACTTCGCCGAAAAGCATCCCATCATGCAGAAGGCTGTGTATGCCGCACTGGTAGCTGCCGCAGGCATGGTGGGCGCAGCCGGTGGTCCCGCTGGCATCGGGGCAGCAGTGGGCCTGATGCAGACCTTTGACAAGGCACTGCAAGGACAAGACATACGTTCGGCCATCTGGTCCGGTACCAAGGCCGGTGTCGTGGCAGCAGGCACAGCCACTTTGGCCGATTACCTGCGTGGTGGCAAAGAGGCGGCTGCTGCTGCGACACCCACACCAGTGGCACCCACAGGTCAAGAAACTGTGATTGTCCAGTCCGGTGATACCCTGAGTCAGATCGCAAAAAATTCTGGCGTCAGTGTGCAAGATCTCATGGCGGCCAACCCGCAGATAACCAACCCAGATGTGATAAAAGCAGGTCAAGAGATTACTTTACCGGCTATCACAGGCAACCCAGTGTACCAAGGTGGTGTGGGTACCGCGGCCGATACCGCAGCTAAGATACAGAGCGGTGTTTACCAAACTGCTCAAGATGCTGCTCAGTCTGCAGCAGCTACACCTGCACCCTCACCCGTTGATGCAGCTGCCGCATCAAAATCAGCAACATCAACAACCGTGCGTGCTCTGAATCAGACCGAGCAAATAAGTCTTGCCCGCGAGCTGGCACAAAAAATGGGAATCGAAGGCAAGTTGAATTTTACCGCTCAGGGCAGCATACCCACGGTGATCAATGGTCAACCAGTACCCACTGAGTTATTGACCCCGGATCAACAGCGGTTGGTGCAAGCGGCCCAAGAAATGAAAAGATGGATGTCTGGAGATGCCATGGCCGCTAATCCAGATAGAAATTTTGAAGAAAGTGTCAAACTAGCAGAAGCATTCAATCGTGTGGCTGCTGTGATTCCTTTGATTACAGTTGATCGTAAACAAATGATCAACCGTGATGCCACAGTGATGCAGTGGAGCCTCAACGAAAGCCTTGGGAACAAAACTCGCAGTGTGCAGTTGACCGACCGAGGCATCAGTGCCATGTTTGAGAATTTGGCTGTATGGAGAGCCATGATCCTGGAATCCGATGCACCTTCGGCACAACGTCTACGACATAACTGGAACCAGACCGTGAACGAAGCCCCACTCACTGCATTTGGCACAGTGGGGGCCGCACGGGCAGCAAGACTGGCCCAGGCTGCTGCTGCACAAAAACCCGGTTTCTTCAGCCGGACCTGGTCGGGAGTCAAGGGCGCTGCACAAAAAGTGGGCACCGCGGCCAAAAACGTAGGTTCCGAGCTTACTACCAAAGTCACTGCTAACCGTCTGCAGAGCAACTGGAACAAGGTCAAAGAATACGACAGTGAACGATTGGCCGACTGGTTGACCAAGGCACCACAAAACGTGCCCAAAGAAGTAGTGGCCGATGTATTTGGCAAAATGAACATACCGGTGCCGGCTACCATGCAGGCAGCACCTGCTGATGCCGCTACCGCTGCTCCTGCTGATGCCGCTGCTCCTGTTGATGCCGCTACCGCTGCATCCTCGTCGGCGGCACCAACAGAGAAAAAGGTTGCAAGAGAAATTGATGCCGAGATCGATGACCTCATACGCTCGGCGGCACCAACAGAGAAAAAGGTTGCAAGAGAAATTGATGCCGAGATCGATGACCTCATACGCGCTCTACGCAAAGTGGACTCGATCGCGGCCCCGGCCTATGTCAAGTATATACGTGACCGATTGGATCAGACCTTTGGACCGGCCACTGCGGCAGCACCAGCACCTAAGAAAACAATCTCACGCAAATCTAAGACCGCGCCTCAACCCAAGATGCAAGTAGTCAAGGGCAGTACCGCCCCTGCTCCGGAAACCATGAGCATCGGTGGCCAAAAACTCAACCCCAAAGATCCCAAAGACGCTGAACTCATAGCTCGAGCTCGAGCAGCCAGTGCGGTGGCCGAGGATCTGGTCTGGAGCAAGCACTGGAATCCAACTCAACGGCTACTCAAAGGCCTAGCACATGACCAATAACCCCTATCCGGTGTTGCCAGAACCCGATGGCTACGACCTACCCCAAAACCCCTATAGCCCTGCTTGACAGGGCTTTTATTTGTGCTATACTGATCACTCACAGGAGAATGCAATGACCGAAACCGTGTTATGGACCGCTATAGCCTTGATCGCAGTGGCCTTGATATTTGACTTTACCAACGGCTTCCATGATGCTGCCAATTCGATAGCCACCGTGGTAGCCACCAAGACACTGACGCCGTTCCAGGCCGTGGCCATGGCGGCGTTTTTCAATTTTGTGATCATGTTCTTCATCACGTTCAAGGTGGCCGCGGTCATCGGCAAGGGCATCATAGATCCCACGGCCGTGACCCTGTACGTGGTGTTTGGTTGCTTGGCCGGCGCCATAACCTGGAACATCATAACCTGGCTGTTTGGCATGCCTACCAGCTCAAGCCATGCCCTGATAGGTGGCCTGGTAGGCGCTGCCGTCACAGCGTCCGGCTGGAACGTGGTCATGGAGGATGGCTTGTATCGCATCCTGGCCTTTATCATAGCAGCGCCTATTATCGGTTTCGTGCTTGGTGCCGGTATCAACACCATCATACGAAGCATATTTCCCCGGGAAATTGCCAGTCATGATCGGTGGTTCCGGCGCATGCAGTTGGTATCCAGCGCCTGCTACAGCATGGGACACGGCGCCAATGATGCACAAAAGACCGCGGGCATCATATTCCTGATACTGCTGGCCAGCAACATGATCTCAGCCACCGATCCCATACCCATGTGGGCCATCTGGGCATCTTTCATAGTCATGGGTCTGGGCACCCTGGCCGGCGGCTGGCGCATAGTGCAGACCCTGGGATTCAAACTCACCCACCTGTCACCTCGCCAGGGCTTCGCTGCCGAGACCGGGGGCAGCGTGATGCTGTTCACGGCCACGGCCATGGGCATACCGGTTTCAACCACGCATACCATCACGGGTGCGATCCTGGGCACCGGGGCCAGCGAACCCCGTCCCGAAGTCGAGTGGAAAAAGGCCGGCGAGATCCTAGTGGCCTGGATCCTGACCATTCCCTGCTCGGCTATTATGGGCAGCGCATTCTACTATATCGCCAGTCACGCTTGACATAGCGAGATTATCGTAGTAACATAACTCATTATCAAGGAGATTTTGATGTCTAACAAGACTTTTACCGCTGAACAAAAAGCCAAACTCACCCAAATCATCAATGAAGGCATGCAGGTCATGATGGAAGTGGATACCCTGAATGAAGGGCTCAACGACACCATCAAGGCCGTGGCCGAAGAGATGGAGATCAAGCCCGCTATCCTCAAGAAAGCGGTCAAGCTGGCCCACAAAGCATCATTTGGGCAGGAACAGCAGGATCACGAGCTGCTGGAAACCATCCTGACCACGGTGGGCAAAACGCTATAAGTACTGCGCAGCAGTCGTCTCGCCCACGTCACGGGCAGGCACAAGGTCAAGTGGGCCATAAACCACCAGGAGAGTCATGAGTTACATCGACGCACTGTTTGATCGCGAGCGCGATCGCATCCATGTCGTGGGTCGCCGAGATGGCGAACGCTACTATGAAGAACACGCGGCCAACTATGTGTTCTACTACGACGACCCCCGGGGAAAATTCCGATCGATCTTTGGCACTCCGGTAGCCAGATTTTCCTCGCGGCATGCCAAGGAGTTCCGCAAAGAACTCCGCATGCAATCGGGCAAACAGCTCTACGAGTCGGACATCAATCCCATATTCCGTTGCCTGGAAGAAAACCACAAAGGATCAGATGCTCCCCGACTCAACACCGCGTTCATCGACATCGAGGTAGGATTTGACAAGACCCGTGGATTCAGCAGGCCGGAAGATCCCTTCAATCCCATCACGGCCATCTCGGTCTATCTGGACTGGCTGGGTCAGCTGGTCACACTGGCGGTGCCGCCCGCGGGTCTCAGCATGGCCAGCGCCCAGGAGATGGTGACCGACTTTCCCAACACCTTCCTGTTTGAGCGAGAAGCGGACCTCTTGGACACCTTCCTCAATCTCATCGATGATGCGGATGTGCTGTCGGGCTGGAACTCCGAGGGCTATGACATACCTTACCTGGTCATGCGCACCACCCGCGTGCTCAGCAAAGACGACACGCGACGTTTCTGCTTGTGGGGACAGATGCCCAAGCAGCGCACCTTTGAGCGCTACGGTGCTGAAAGCCTGACCTTTGATCTGGTGGGGCGTGTGCACCTGGACTACATGCAGCTCTATCGCAAGTATACCTACGAGGAACGCCACAGCTACAGCCTGGATGCCATCCTGGAGTACGAAGGCCTAGAAGGCAAGACCAAATACGAAGGCACCTTGGACCAACTGTACAATCGCGATTTCCGCACATTTATCGTGTACAATCGCCAGGACGTGAACGGGCTGCGAGAAATCGATCGCAAGCTGAGATTTCTGGATCTGGCCAATACCCTGGCACATGAGAACACTGTGCTCCTGCCCACCACCATGGGCGCGGTAGCTGTGACCGAACAGGCCATCATCAACGAAGCTCACGAGCGTAGCATGGTGGTTCCCAGCCGCCGGGAACGTCTCAGCGACGAAGATACCCAGGCCGCGGGAGCCTATGTGGCCTATCCCAAGAAGGGCATGCATGAATGGATCGGCAGTATCGATATCAACAGCCTGTATCCATCCGCGATCCGGGCTCTCAACATGGGTTCCGAGACTATCGTGGGACAGCTGAGACCCATCATGACCGATCACCTGATCCAGGAACGCATGACCCGGCAGAAGATGAGCTTTGCCGCGGCCTGGGAAGGTCTGTTTGCCACCCTGGAGTACACCGCGGTAATGGAACAGCAGCGCGGCACTGAAATCACGGTGGACTGGCAGAACGGAGAATCCACGGTCTTGACCGGTGCTGAAGTATGGCGCATGATCTTTGACTCAAACCGTCCCTGGATGATCAGTGCCAATGGCACTATCTTTACCTATGAAACTGAGGGGGTGGTACCGGGTCTGCTCAAACGTTGGTATGCAGAACGCCGGGAGATGCAGGCCCGGCTCAAGGCGGCCACCACCGATGAGGACGAAGAATATTGGGACAAACGCCAGCTGGTCAAGAAGATCAATCTCAACAGCCTTTACGGTGCTATCTTGAATCCCGGTTGCAGATTCTTTGACAAGAGGATCGGTCAGAGCACCACGCTTACAGGACGCTCGATCGCCCGGCACATGGATGCCTATGTGAATGAGTGTGTCACAGGCACCTATGATCATGTGGGCGATGCCATCATATATGGTGACACAGACTCCTGCTACTTCTCCGTCTGGCCCGCGCTACGCGAGGATGTGGAAGCAGGACGCATGGAGTGGAACAAGGAGATCTGCATCCAGCTCTACAACAGCATAGCGGACCAGATCAATGCCAGTTTTCCGGGATACATGGAGCAGGCTTTTCATTGCCCCCGAGACATGGGATCCGTGATACGCGGCGGTCGGGAGATCGTGGCCAGCAAGGGCCTGTTCATTACCAAGAAACGCTATGCCCTACAGTATTTCGACAAGGAGAACCGTCGTTACGATGTGGACGGCAAAGCGGGCAAGATCAAGGCCATGGGACTGGATCTCAAGCGTTCAGACACTCCCAAAGTGATCCAAGACTTCCTCAGTGAGATCCTAGACGCTGTGCTGAATGGTACCGGCAGAGACATCATCGTGGATCGTATCAAAAAATTCAAGTATGAGTTTACCGAAAGACCGGGCTGGGAGAAAGGTTCACCCAAGCGAGCCAACAATCTCACCATGTACGGTGGCCGAGAAGAGCGCGAAGGCCGGACCAACATGCCTGGACATGTGCGTGCGGCCCTGAACTGGAACGCCCTGAGAAAGATGAACAGCGACAACTACAGCATGCAGATCGTGGATGGCATGAAGGTAGTGGTCTGCAAGCTCAAGCCCAATCCTCTGGAGTGGACCAGCATAGCCTATCCCACCGACGAGCTGCACCTGCCCCAGTGGTTCTGCGAATTGCCCTTTGATGATGCGGCCATGGAAGCCACCGTGATCGACGGCAAGATCGACAACCTTTTGGGTGTGTTGGGTTGGGATCTTGATGCAGCCACCAACACACAGAGCACTTTCCAAAATCTATTTTCGTTTGAATGAAGCTGAGTCAGTATATACATCTGCTGAACGAGATTGACGGGTTTAGCACCAACGATGCCCGCAATCAGGCCGTGCGTGACATCAATGGCCTCTTGATCAAGCTGCGTGAACACAGCGACGTGGCCACTGATAGAAAGATACGGCCCCTGGAAATAGCTCGAGACAGTATCAATCGCTGCTACGGCGACTTCGAAGAGCACATGGGACATCTTAGAAGCTATCTGCGATCCCAGATACAGGAACAGGAACCACAGTATCTCAGGCAGAGTACCGATTGGTGGTTGCACCAGAGCATAAACGAAACCAGCGACTACCGATTGGGCCGAGATCTAGCACTGGACGACACCAGCCGAGATCTCCTGGTGGGTCATCTGTTGCGAGCAGCTGACTGGCGCTGGCCTGGACTAATACTGGGGCCGGGCAGGCAATCCTGGATACAGCATCTAGTGGCGCTGGATCCTTTGTACATAGCAGACACCCGTGCAGATCTGCTGGAGCCTGCTGTCTCCACGTTCCATCCAGTGTTCCAGAGACGTCTGCGAGACTATGTGATACAAGAAAATCCAGACCAAAGCATACTGGCCCAACTGCCCAGATCACAGATGGGCTGGGTATTCGCCTACAACTTTTTCAACTATCGCCCCCTGGAAATCATCAACCGATATCTCCGGGAGATCTGGCAATTGATGCGTCCCGGTGGTCGATTGATGTTTACCTTCAACGACTGCGACCAGGCCCACGGCGCGGCCCTGTGTGAAGCAGGCAATTTCATGTGTTATACCCCCGGCACATCGCTAGTGCAACAGGCCCAGGAGATCGGTTGGCAATTGGAGCAGCGACATCGTGGACTGGGGGATGTGTCCTGGTTGGTCCTGCGTTACCCGGGCGAAATCGCGTCCCGGAGGGGCGCACAATGTTTAGCCAAGATCGTTGCAAAATCTAAATAACATCTGTATAATATACACTATCAAAGGAGAGTTCTATGCGTGATCATCTGTTAGACCTAGTGCAACATACCTACGACCTGGGCTGTATTGACATCGTCAGGATCCAGGGCGACGAAAAAGGCACCGAGATCCGGAGCATGGCCGAGGACCAGAGCGTGGTAATCGACGGTAACTTTGCCGGACCAGTGGCCGAGTTCGTGGGCACGTTTGGCATGCCCAATCTGGGCAAGCTCAAGATCCTGCTGAACCTGGAAGAGTATCGGGAAAACGCCCAGCTGACCATCAGCCGCAAAGACTCGGGCACTCCTGATGGTATCAACTTCCAGAACGCGGTCGGCGACTTCCGCAACAGCTATCGGTTTATGGCCGCCAACATCGTGGATGCCAAGCTCAAGGTGCCCAAGTTCAAAGGCGTGCGCTGGCACGTGGAGTTTGAACCCACGGTGGTTGCCATACAGCGTCTCAAGTGGCAGGCCTCGGCCAATGCGGAAGAACCCAACTTTACGGTCAAGGTAGAAAACGGTGACCTCAAGTTCCTGTTTGGTGACCACAGCACACACGCCGGCAACTTTGTGTTCCACTCCGGCATCAAGGGCGACCTCAAGCGTGCCTGGGCCTACCCGGTCAAGACCGTGATACCAATCCTGGATCTTGTGGGCGACAAGACCTTCCGCATCAGCGACGATGGCTGCGCCCAGATCACAGTGGATTCGGGCTTGGCCGTGTACAACTACATCCTACCTGCCCAGAGCAAATAACATGAGCGGAGCCTCCAGAGAAAAAACCCAGGCCGACTTCGATCTGGAGCGTATAATCAGTGTGCTAGACGAGGCCATGACCAGCGACGATCCCCGTGTGTTGGAATGCCTGCGCAATCTCATGATGATCGCGTCCCTGGTCAAGCCCGAAGTGCGTGGCGAAGACCACGCACGACGGAGCGGTCCCTTGCGCCAGCTGTTTGAGGACATGCACGGTCTCAATCGCAGGCTGGCTCGAGTGGAGGGAGAGCTACGCACTTCGGGCTTGACCAGCATCCATGACATGGAAAAACGCTCGGCCGTGCAGCAGGTCACTATGAATCGTGTAAATGCCGGAGTTTTTGGCAAAGATGTCTGCGGAGACCCAGTTAATGGTTTGAGTGTGTTAGGCCGCTGAAACCGGAAACCCTGGAGCAGAAGCAGCAGTATTGGCGCTGGTGCAACCAACACTGCCGTGGTCAGGTGTTGTGTTACTTCAGCAACGAAGAAGAACAAAAGGAATGGTGGGGATTCACCCACCAGGCCGATATAATTTTATGGAAGTTGAAATGGTCATAAAACTGGAACCCTGTCTCAAATGGCTGGCCCATGTGGTGGTAATAGCGGCCACTCTTGCCACAGCATTTGACATTACTCCTGCGAATAAAGTATTATTCTTGATAGGTTGCACGTTATGGACCTGGGTGGGTGTGCTGTGGCGGCAGCCCAGCCTCTGGACCCTGAACATGTTTTGTGGCATCATTTATATCATGGGAATATGGCGATGATAACTTCAAACAACAGTGGACGCTGGATACATGTGATCCCTAATGGCGCCGGCCCTTATATCAGTCCAGGTGCTGTGGGTGCAGGCATGATACGTTACAGTTCAAACATGAACCAGCTAGAAGTCAACGACGGCGTGAGTTGGCAACAGTATCGCCCCGGAGCCACCATAGACCTTAGCTCAGATGCCCAGAATGCCCTGGCCTGGGCCTATGCCAAGATGCAGGAGGAAGTGCTACTGGAGCAGCTGATGGAGAAACACCCAGGGCTACGAGATCTACACGAGCGATTTGCAGTGATGTTGCGCCTGGTTCAAAAGGAAAACAATGAACAAGCCTGATCTCAAGGTCGAGCAAGATAACCTCACAGCCAAGCAGGGAGAGTATGCCATATTCCTGCCGGCCATCAGCAGTTTCTATGCCAACTATGTGGGGCGGCAACGCCATTCAGTCTACGTGGAACCCACACGCATGCCCGCAGGCATACCCGACATGGAGCAGCTGAACTGGCTCAATCCTCAGAAAGGGCTATTCCCCTATCGCTGGAGCCTGTATTCGGCGGGTCATGCCAACCTGGATCTTGCCAAGTTTGATGCCCGGGAAGACATGATCCGTAATCGTGATCCTGGATCGGTGCTTTTGGCCGACTCAGGCGGTTTCCAGATCGCCAAGGGTGTGTGGCCCGGACGCTGGGCCGACACCACAGACAAGAACGCCGAGAAACAACGCGAGAAGGTACTCAAGTGGCAGATGGGTATTGCAGATTACGGCATGACCATGGACATACCCACCTGGACATACCTGGACAAGAAGGCCGCGGCCCTGTGTGGTATCCACAGCTATGACGATGCCGTGAACGCCACTCAATACAACAACGAATACTGGATCGCCAACCGTTACGGTGATACCAAAATACTCAATGTACTCCAGGGCAGCAACCACACCGAAGCGGATCACTGGTATGAACTCATGAAGAAATACTGTGACCCCAGTCAGTACTCCAAACACTTCAATGGTTGGGGCATGGGCGGCCAGAACATGTGTGATGTGCACCTAGTATTGAAACGCCTGGTCACGCTGATACACGACGGGTTACTGGAGCCAGGCGTGCATGATTGGATGCACTTCCTGGGCACATCCAAGCTGGAATGGGCTGTGCTGTTGACTATCATACAACGTGCGATTCGCAAGCACCACAATCCGCATTTCACCATCAGCTTTGACTGCGCCAGTCCTTTCCTGGCAGTGGCCAACGGTCAGCTGTATCACAGCATCGTGACCCAAGATCGCAGCAAGTGGAGTTATCGCATGAGCCCCACTGCGGACGACAAGAAATACGCCACGGACTCGCGCACATTCGCTGATGCAGTGCGCCAGGACGGTTTCCATCCGGTGTGGGAAGATTCTCCCATCAGCGCCCGGCTCAAGATATCTGACATCTGCTGTTACCGCCCCGGCGATCTCAACAAGATCGGCAAGGAAGGTCGCACGTCGTGGGACAGTTTCAGCTATGCCCTGCTCATGGGACACAGTGCCTGGATGCACATCGAAGCAGTACAGCGAGCCAATCGTGTGTTTGATTCAGGTGCCGCAGCACCAGACATGTTAGTACATGATCTCGATCCCGACTATGACATAGCGCCACTGATTGGCCAAGTGTTTGCTGCCCGGGATCGACATCGCAGTCTCTGGTTGATCGATCACTACAGCAACCGCTGGATGGATGTGGTCGGTACCCGTGGATTTACGGGCAAGCGGGCAGTGAGCGCGAGACCACAGTTCTCGGTGCTGTTTGACACGGACGGACCCGAGGCTGTGGCGGAACCTGAATTGGATCAGGGACGGTTGGATCGATTGGAGGAATCGCAGTGAACAGACCCGGACACGAAACCAAAAGTTTTTTCCTAGGGCATGAAGTGGAACACACGCCTGCGCATGGGCGCAAGACCCTGTTTGTGATCGGTTGCCAGCCGCCCCATGAGGTAGAGAGCATACTCAATGATCCTTACACCAGCGTGGGCGGCGCGGTGGATCATGTCTATTTTGGCGCCAACCACAGTTTCGCCCCCGCGAATTCTCAAGACTGGCAGCGGTGGGAAGATCTGGTTTGTGCGTTCCTGGATCGGGGCTACTGGTGTACCCTGGATTTTGACGTGCGTTATACCGAAATGGTTGCAGAAACCGGCTTGACCGAGTACAATACATTCATACCCATGATCAGCGTCAAGATTCCCTACGTGAGACTGATGAACTACAACGCAGTGGTCAAGATCGATGACAAGGATTTTACAGCAACCAATCCCGGAGTATGGTGTCATAGGCTCCATGATTTACAGCGGACGGATTGCTTCACTGACTGGAGCGAATACAACAAAGATGAGGTACTATGACTGATCCACGAGCACGAGCCTTGGCCGAGCAAGCTGTAAAAATCATGCAGCGGGCTGAACGCCGAATCTGGGTGACCTTCCAACAGGAGGGTATCCATAAATATCCCGCAGCAGCCACGGATCCTAACCTGGCTACCGGAGATGAATATGATGTTTCGTTTCTTGCCCATCCTCATCGTCACATATTCCATTTCCGGGTGTGGATCGATGTGTTCCACAATGATCGGGACATCGAGTTCATCCAGTTCAAGCGATGGCTCACCTCGCTGTATCGTGGTCAAGATTCCGTTTTAGAACTTGACTACAAAAGCTGCGAGATGATCGCAGATGACCTATATACTCAAATAGTAAGCCGCTATCCAGGTCGCACTGTGTGGATAGAAGTATCCGAGGACGGCGAGAACGGATGCTTGATCAAGTATGACCCCCCAAAAAACTAACTTTGCCCCTGGACCCTAATAGGAAAATAGTATCGTGAGCAAAACCAATTATCGACCCAACCCCAAAGTGCGTGAAATCCTGGATGACCTCGAGGGATTCCTAGAATTCTGTCGCAGCCACGGATACCGCTACAACGAAGCAGACCTGTACAACTGGAAGAGCTATGCCTTCCAGCAGTTCAGCAAATGGCAGAACGATAAACCGGCCAAAGACATGTGGGATCAACTGATCCGTCAGACCCGGGGCTAACTCATGAGAAAACTCTACTACATGGGACTCGAGTCTTATGAGTCGCGCTACACTCTCCAGCTCACAGAATGGAACCGGCGGGTATTTGAACGACGTGGTCTGGATGTGGTTTACGTGCCTGGAGAAACCATTGACTCCAGCCAGTCTATCTCGGTGGGACAGGTCCTGGACGCACATGGTCGTAGCTACTTTGCCATGAGCCAGATGATGAATCTGGTGCGCATGATGCGCCAGGGCGAAGTCACGGCAGACGATGTGATCTACTTTGAAGACATGTTCCAGCCCGGCATGGAGAGCCTACCCTATATCATGGACCAGGTTCCGGCCCAGTATCGACCGCGAGTGTTTGTGCGCTGCCTGGCCCAGACTATTGACCCCGATGATTTCGTGCATGTGTGGGGTATGCAGCGATGGATGAGCTTGTATGAGCACATGTGCAACGAGTTCGTGACAGGTGTGCTGGCCACGTCTGAAGAGATGGTGGCTCATATGCGCATCGCAGGCTGGCGGGCACCTATCTACAACGTGAGTGGCCTGGCATTCGGCAAGGAGGAAGTGATCGAGCGTGTGGGTGGCGCTGTCATGATCACGCCCTTTGATCAGCGACCCATGCGCGTGGGTTTTGCTGCGCGTTGGGATCAGGAAAAGCAACCAGGATTCTTCATGGACCTCGCGGAGATGTGGCACAGCCAAGGTTCGTTCCGGGTAGAGTTCGCCATTTACCAGGGTGGTGCTCTGCGTAGCAACAATCCCGACTACGTGACTCGGGCACGTGACTTGGCACAGCAAGGCAAGATCAGGATCTACGAGAACCTGTCCAAGAACCAGTACTACTACCATCTCAACCACACCCGGGTGCTGTTCAACTGTGCACTGCAGGACTGGGTATCAAACACCGTGAGCGAGGCCGACTCCCTGGGCGCCAACGTGCTGTACCCGGCCTATCGCAGCTTCCCAGAAGTGTTCGCCAATGATCCCAATCGCATGTATGTGCCCTGGAGCATCGACGATGCCTACTGCAAACTGGAGAATTTACTGCGGGCGCCGCATCACAACCAGGGCCTGATCTCGGACTGGACCAATGGCACCATAGATCGCATCCTGGACATCATGCAAACCGCAGGCACCATAGCCGAAGGTGGCATGGAGTGCAAGGCTTCGCAGTGGAATCGTGCCAACAATCGCTATCGTGATCGTACCGCCGAAGCCAAGTATCACGTGCGCAAGGTTGAGGTCTAGCATGCGAGTAGCTGTGACAGGAGCAGCAGGCTACATTGGTGGTCAAACGGTATTGAGATTGCGAGACGCTGGGCACGAGATTTATGCCTGTGATGTGGTTGGCCCCAGCACTTCCATCGCTGATGCCGCACATAGTTGGACCGTGGCTGATTTTGCCAGTGGCGAATGGCTTTGGACTCTGGACAAGAATCCCGTGGAGGCCCTGGTTCACTGCGCAGGAACCAGTCTTGTGGGTCCTAGCATGTCCGATCCCGATCTCTACTACGAAAACAACTTCGTCAAGACCAAGATCTTGCTGGACCATCTACGTGACCGGTCACCACAAACCCGGTTTGTGTTTAGCAGTTCGGCCAGTGTTTACGGTAATCCGGTCATGGTACCGTGTCAAGAAGTAGACCCCATCATGCCTATCTCGCCCTATGGTGAAAGCAAGGCCATGATCGAATGGATGTTGGCCAGTTATCAGAGAGCCTACAGAGTACAGAGTGTGGTGTTTCGCTATTTCAACGCCTGTGGTGCAGACAGCGAAAATCGCCACGGTCAAGCTCGGGGAGCCACACATATCATTGCTCGGGTGTTAGAAAGCATACGCGACGGCCAGCCTTTCACCATGTTTGGTCGTGACTATCCCACCAAGGATGGTACCTGTGTGCGCGACTATGTGCATGTGCAAGACATAGCAGATGCTCACGTTATGGCCTGTGAGGGCAACATTCCACCTGACGTGTATAACCTGGGCAACAATCAAGGTTACAGCAACCAAGAGATCGTGAACATAACCCAGCAGGTGACCGGGCGCACGGTACAGATCGTAGATGGTGCGGCCAGGGCCGGTGATCCCGCGGATCTAGTGGCCTCGGTGGATCATGTGCATCGGCAATCCATCTGGCGAGCCAAATGGACCGTGCATGACATGATACAGCATGCCTGGAACTGGTACACCCGATGAGTTTTGCCTCGCTGTTTGAGTTTGAACAAGCACTGGCCCAGTACACTGGTGCACCCTATGCGGTGGCCACAGACTGCTGCACCCATGCCATAGAACTTTGCCTGCGATATGATCAGATCAAAGAGTGTAGTTTTACTCCTTACACCTATTTGAGTATCCCAATGACCATGCACAAGTTAGGTATCAAGTATGACTACTACCCAGATACACTACCACACCGGCAGCAATGGATTGGAGAATACAAGTTTGAGTTCACTCGTATTTGGGATTCAGCACGTAGATTAGAACGGCACATGTATCGTCCAGGTCAGATGCAGTGCTTGAGTTTTGGTCACAGCAAACCCATGCATCTGGGCCGCTGTGGCGCCATCTTGCTAGACGATGTAGAGGCCTATGATGTGATTGGCCAGATGCGAGCGGACGGCAGGATACTGAGTTTTGAACCATGGCAGGATCAAGTGAGATTTAGGACCGGTTATCACTATTGCCCCACTCTGGAGATCTGCCAGCGCGGCCTGTTGACCTTGCCCACTGTGCAACCCCAATGTCAACAGGTACAATATCCCGATTGTAGGTTGATAGAAATTTCATAATAGTTGACCATCGCCTAAATAACCTCTATAATAGGTGCTGAATGAATACTAAAAAATTTGAACCATTGCTAATCATGAACAGCCCAAGACCGTTTGTGGCTGATCAAGTGTTGCATCCCCATCAACGGCGCGAGGAATATCACAAAATGACCAAACCCATACCAGTATCTCAGCAGATACGTGATCGTATCGGCGCCGCAGGTGGTCGATACTGGGCCGGCGACAACATCTGCAAGTGGCTGGAGCCCGGAGACCAAGAGGCACTGATCAAGGAAGCCACAGAAGCATTTGAGCAGGTCCTGGACAGTCTCATAATCGACCGTGCCACCGATCCCAACAGCCAAGGCACTGCCCGGAGGTTGGCCAAGATGTATTTCAATGAAATCATGAGTGGTCGCTATGATCCTGCCCCAGAGTGCACAGCATTTCCCAACGACAGCGACACCCGCTATGAGGGCATGCTGGTGGTGCGCAGCGAAATCCGCAGCATGTGCAGCCATCATCATCAGCCGGTGTCGGGTGTGGCCTATATCGGCATCCTGGCAGCCCACAAACTGATCGGTCTCAGCAAGTACACCCGTATCGCGCAATGGTGTGCCCGGCGTGGCACTCTGCAGGAAGAACTATGCAATGACATAGCCCGCGAGATCATGCGTGTGACAGAGAGCGAGGATGTGGGTGTGTATATCCAGGCGCAACATGGCTGCTGCGAGAATCGCGGCATCATGGCACATTCAAGTCTCACCCAGACCACGGTATTGCATGGTGTGTTCCGCACCGACAGTGGAGTCAAGAAAGAGTTTATGGACAATATCAAACTACAACAGGATTTTGCCCCAAGGTAATCATGGCTATTTGGAAAATCACGAACCTAGAAAAAAAGAACGCTGTTGAACGACAGTATTGGGTCAAGGGCGATCAAACCATCATAAGAGAAGAAGGATTCCGTTGGGGCTACTGGACCTGCCAACAAGATACCCCACCCGACATTGATCTGGCCAACCCCGACGGTTATGAAGTGGGATGCAGCGAGTTTGAATGGGAACTGCAGGAAATGGTGGATGGTAGCTGGGCAGATATCACCTGGCCCGACAGCATGACCGAAGAAGAACAGCAAGAGTGGGAAGAAGCCTGGAATGAAGATGGGTACGATGGTGTAGAAGCCCTGGGCTGGAGCAACGATGAAACAGAATACTGGATCTATGGTCCCTTGGAACTGACCAACGAAGATACTGGCGAAGTACAAAATGCTTGAATCATCTGGACATGACACCCCCGGAGCAGCCAAGGCGCCCACTGATCTCGAGAGAGCCATGCAAGACAATCTTGTGCCCTGGCGTGATCCGGTGTCAGTGAATACCCACTACATGGTGTTCAGGGATGGATTTCCCGTGACCACAGGACATCTGCTGTTTGTGCCACAGTACAACACAGACATAGAGATTATGATCACATTCCGGGCGGCCCTGGAGCACAGTCGTAACAGCCTATCAAGAGAAGGGTGCGATGGGGTCAATGTGGGCATCAACTGGGGGCAGGCTGCGGGGCAGACCGTGATGTATCCGCACATACACTGGATACCACGAGATATCGGAGATTGTGCCGATCCCGTGGGCGGAGTACGCGGAGTAATTCCGGGACAGGCCAATTATCGTAGCATATCTTATCAGCAGCCGGTCTATGAATAAATACTCATTTTCAGTGGACTTGGACTTTCATCCCACTCTAAATATTCTGCAAGTCATTTCATAAGGACATTGAGATGACTTATTTACAATTGGACACATACGATATCGGTGGCGACATTGTCAAGGACGACGATCGTTATCTGTTGCAAGACAACCATCGACTGAACAACCTGGTACTGAGCCAGACCAGTTTGTATCGAGACAAGCAAACGCGAGGACATCGCCATCCCGGACAGGAAGAGGTATATTTCTTTGTGCAAGGATCAGGCAAGATGATCGTGGGCGAGGAGACCGATGCTCCATTTGACGTCAACCGCGGCGACATAGTGCTCATACCCGACGGTGCATTCCATCGGGTAATCAACAACGGTGAAATGACTCTTATTTTCAACTGCGTATTTCAAGGCAAAAGGAACCACTAACATGGCAAAATGGATCTCAACCAAAACATATCGACAGATAGGTCCCGTGGCCTATCGCCAATGGCGTGCTGATAGCCATTGTAATTTGATACACGGTTACGCATTGTCATTTCACTTTGAATTTGAAACAGACGATCTCGATGCTCGAAACTGGGTGATGGACTTTGGTGGGCTGAGACCGCTCAAAGACAAGCTGGAAGAATGGTTTGATCATACTCTATTGGTGGCAGAAGATGATCCCCAGCGCGAAGAATTGCTGCGCCTGGGCCGCCTGGGTCTGGCCAAGATCACCGAAGTAGAACGCACCGGCTGCGAAGGCCTGGCTGACTTTCTTTATCGTTACATAAATGGTGTATTTCTACCTGATTATGGCAAAGTAGAAGCAGATCGTATCTGGTGTTGCAAAGTGGAGGTTCGAGAAACCGACTCAAACATGGCCATGAGAGTAGGTCATCGCTGTGATGGCGAAGATTTATATGAGTGATACAACTTTCGCTATCAGCATGTTGCTGGCCACTCGCGGTCGTACCACGGCCTTGGACCGTAGCATACATTCGCTCATGGAACTGGCTGACGATCCTGCTGGAATACAGGTCATGTTTGCATTTGACCGCGATGATAGCGTGGGGCTGGATCACTGGCAGAACCAACTCCGACCCTGGATGGATGAACGTGGTTATCGTTATACCGCGATGAAATTCAACCCCATGGGCTATATCCGACTGCACATCTACAACAACATGATGGCACGGCAGGCACGTGGATCTTGGTTTGTGGTCTGGAACGATGATGCTGTGATGAAAACACAGGGCTGGGACACCGTGATCCGCGGCCACGATGGTGAGTTCAAACTCCTGGCTTTCCACACGCACAACGATCATCCCTACAGCATCTTTCCCATCCTGCCGCGCAAATGGTATGACATACTGGGTTATATCAGTCCACACCCCACCCAAGATGGTTGGCTCAGCCAACAGGCCTACATGCTGGACATATGGGAACGTATACCCGTGTGGGTGGACCATGATCGGTATGACCTCACTGGCAACAACGGTGACGAAACTTTCCAGAAACGAGCCATGCTGGAGGGCAATCCCAGTGATTCCAATGATTTTCACAGTTTCCAACAGATGGATCTCCGTCATCGAGACTCGGCTCGTTTAGCCCAGTACATGGGAGACGAGCTCAAACAAGATATCTCGTTCTTTGAAAACATTTTCAAAGGCACGCAGGATCCCTGGAAAAAACTGGTACAGAACGACGTAAATCGTCAGATGGTGCAGTTCAAGAACCCCCACATGCATTTCCGGAAATAGCACGAACCAGAACAAAGGTCTTGGACCTGCGCCCAGTAAATACAACATGACCTATAAAATAGCCTTCGTGCAACCCAACTTTCAGCAAGGACCCAAAGAATTGGGTGCCTATTACCTGCCCTATTCGGCAGGTGTGATCTGGTGCTACGCCCGACAAGATCCCTGGGTAAGGGAAAACTTTGAATTGACCGAATGGGTGTGGCGTCGGGACTCTATTGACCCTGTGATACAACGCCTGGCCCAGAACGATGTGGTGGCCTTCAGTACCTATGTGTGGAACCACAATTATAACTATGAGCTGGCCCGGCGTATCAAAGAGATCAATCCCCGGGTACTCACGATTTTTGGTGGCCCGGAACCGGCCATAACCGACGAAGATCTATTTGTCAAGAATCCCTTTATGGATGTGGTGATCTGCTACGAAGGCGAGATCACCATGCAGCGAGTATTGCGGTCGTTTGAATCTCGCGACTGGCATAGCATACCCGGTCTTCTATACAATATCAGCGGCAATGCAATCAAGACCAAAGATGCCGAGCGTATCACAGACCTAGGGGAAATACCCAGTCCTTATCTCGAGGGTGTGTTTGACCAACTGATCAAGGACAATCCCGGCATCACATGGCAAGGTACCCTGGAAACCAGCCGTGGCTGTCCGTTCATGTGCACCTTCTGTGACTGGGGCAGCTTGACCTACAACAAGGTCAAGAAGTTTGAACTGGAGCGCGTGTTTGAGGAACTGGAATGGATGGCCCAGCGGGACTTTGACTGGATATCAATAACCGATGCCAACTTTGGCATGTTTGTGGAACGGGACAATCTCATCGCGGACAAGATTATCGAGTGCCAGGAAAAGTATGGATCTCCGCGATCGTTCTCAGTGGCCTGGGCCAAGAACCAAAAACGTGAGGTCCTGGACATCGTCAAGAAGCTCCTGGACAGCCGCGGATTCAACCAAGGCCTCACGCTGAGTGTGCAGAGCCTGGACCTGGATGTGCTGGAAAACATCAAGCGCAGGAACATGGATATCAACAAGCTGGAAGAGGTGTTTGAGCTATGTGAGCAGCGCAACATCCCGGCCTATACCGAGCTGATCCTGGGCCTGCCCGGCGAAACCGTGGATACCTGGAAGAACAATTTCTACAGCCTGTTCAAGATGGGCAATCACACCGGCATCACTGTGTTCCAGGCCCAGCTCTTGGAAAATGCTGAGATGAATCTCACGCAGAAAAAACAGTTTGAGATCACCCACCAACCTGTGAGCGACTATTTTGCCGGCAGTTATAGCAACGAGCACGTTACGGAATTTATCGATGTGATCACCGGCACCCGGGACATGCCCTTTGATCGGATGCTGGAAGCCCAGATGTTCAGCTGGTTCATCAACACCTTCCACATCAACGGTCTCAGCACTCTGCTCAGCAGATTTGTGTATCGCTATCAAGGTGTGGAGTACAGTGATTTCTATGAGGAACTGTACCAGTTCATCCAGCATAATGCCTGGTGGCAGAAAGAACAGGCCGATGTGTTCCATTACTTCCACAGCTGGATGCGCAACGGCAAGATCAATCATCCCAACATCGGCATCGAGATCCATGGCTGGAACATCATACACCGCACTGTGCTGAATCTCCACGCCGATCGGCAGTACGATAATATCTTTGCTCTGCTGGATCGGTTTATGTCTCGCTACAATCTGCCCCAGGACCTCTTGAGCAGTGTCATGCGATTCCAGCGCCGATATCTTGTGGCCTATGATGAGATGAACAGATATCCCGAACGCCTCACCTTGGATTACAACATTTGGGAATACCTAACATTCGGGCATGACCTAGAGCAACGAGAAACCAGCTATCTCCTGGATTTCCCCGAGGACAAGACCATGAGCCTCAGCAGGTTCCTGGAACTGATCTATTTTGCACGTAGACGTAACTTTGGTAAAACAACAGTAGAAAGGATAGACGATGAAGCAGCAACGGTTGTCATGGCACGACGTGGAGCGGCAAGTGCAAGAGCTACTGCGTCAAATGCACCAACAGCAGTGGAAGCCTGATTATGTGGTAGGACTCACACGAGGAGGACTCACTCCCGCAGTAATGATCAGTCAGTATCTCAATGTACCCATGTACGCACTCAAGGTCAGCCTGCGCCATGGCTCCGAAGATTGCGAAAGCAATCTCTGGATGGCCGAAGAGGCGTTTGGCTACGAAGACAATGTTCCAAAAAACATATTGATCGTAGACGATATCAACGATTCCGGTGCTACCATGAAGTGGATCCGCCAAGACTGGCAGTCTGGATGCCTTCCCGATGATGAACGCTGGAACACGATCTGGAACAAGAACGTCCGCTTTGCTGTGATGGTCAGTAACACCACCAGCGAGTTCCAGGATATAGACTACTCGGCCCTGGAAATCAACAAGAACGATGACCCGCAATGGGTGGTGTTTCCCTGGGAAGAATGGTGGTAAGAAGATTCTTTGCGTTTGGTTGCAGCTTTACCAATTATCGTTGGCGCACTTGGGCTGATATCCTAGGCGAGCAATATGACCACTACGAAAACTGGGGGCAATCAGGTGCCGGGAATCACTATATCTTCAACGCCGTGATGGAATGCGACCAACGGCGATTGTGGCAGACTGGTGACACGGTAATCGTATGCTGGACCAATGTCACCAGAGAAGATCGATACGTGAATGACCGTTGGCTGACTATGGGCAATGTGGCCACTTCTCAATGCTATACCAAAGAGTTTGTGACTGAATTTGTAAGCGACCGCGGCTGTGTGATACGAGACATGGCCATGATCAAGGCAGTCAAGGTGTTGCTAGAGGCCCGTAGGGTGACCTGGCGGTTTATCAGCATGTGTCCATTACCCCAGGCCGATCCCTGGGATACTCGCAAACTGAACGATTGCCAGGATGTATATCTACTTTATCAGGATGTAATGGATCACATGCTGCCCAGTTTCACAGAAATACTGGGGGTGAATTTTTGGCAATACAACCAAGACAGTCGTTTCCGTTATCCTGTAGGAGTAATAGATTATCATCCTACCCCACAGGAACATCTACACTATCTGGATACCGTGCTGCCCGGTTGGGTTCATGATTCTGAAGTTCGTCGGCGAGCCGAACAGGATAAAATGACTCCCTCACGTTGCAGAAACGGCTCTAATCACAATCAAAGACTTTGACAGACCTAAATAAACCTCGTATAATGTTTGCAAGGAGTTTCCCATGAAAATAAAAGTCTCAGAAATATTCTATTCTGCACAGGGCGAGGGCCGCTTCGTGGGCGTGCCTTCGGTGTTCCTGCGCACGTTTGGTTGCAACTTTACCTGCAGTGGATTTGGTATGCCCACCGGTGAGCAGAGCCCGGAGCGCCACGAAGTAGACCCCAAAAAGTACAAACGTTTTGAAGATCTGCCCTTGGTCTCCACGGGCTGTGACAGCTATGCCAGCTGGGATCCGCGCTTCAAGCGATTCAGCCCCAGCTTGGACACCGCCGAAGTGGTAGATCGCATGCTGGCTCTCACCCCCAATCATCACTGGCAGCAGGCCAACGGTAACTCAGTGCACTTGGTCATAACCGGCGGCGAGCCCTTGCTGGGCTGGCAGCGTGTGTACCCCGAACTTCTAGAGCACTCGGACCTGGCGGATCTGCTGGATCTTACTTTTGAGACCAACGGTACCCAGGCTCTAACTTCTCAGTTCGAAGACTATCTCCTGCAATGGCTGATGCCTCGCCCTGACAGCAGACCCCGTGAGCTGACATTTTCAGTGAGCGCCAAGCTGCCTGTGAGCGGAGAGGCGTGGGAAGAGGCCATACGTCCCCATGTTGTGGCCAGATACGCACAGCTGGGATATACCTACCTCAAGTTCGTGGTCGAAAGCCTGAAAGACTTTGATGATGTGGATCAGGCCGTAGCCGAATACCGAGACGCCGGCTTCGATGGTCCGGTGTGTGTGATGCCCGTGGGTGGTGTGGTGTCAGTGTACGACGGCAATCGCATCAACGTGGCCGACGAAGCCATGCGCCGGGGCTATTGGTACAGCCCTAGAATACATATTGACATCTGGGGTAATGCCTGGTCAAAATAACCCATTCGTTGATAAATATGTAACAAAGGATGGGGTATGAAAAAGGGATCGTATAGTCATCAGGAATTTATAGAGAAAGTCGCCAAAGTCAATCCTGATATAAAAATATTATCAGACTATCTAGGAATGGATCATCAGGTAATGATTGAGTGTAAACATCAAGGTACTACAAATGTTTATGCTTATAGATTACTCAAACCCAATAGGCATTGTTGTAAACAAGGGTATTATGAAAGTAAAAAAGGTAAAAATAAAAAGACGATCGAAGAGAGGATAGATCTATATCAACATAAAGTAGATCATAATATATCCTTCGAATATGTTTTTTTGTTAGATGATCAAAAATTACATCATCTATTCTGCCAAACACATAATATATATTTTGACCAATGGTTTGATTCATTACGTAGAGGTATAGCTTGTCCGGAGTGTGGGAAAGAAAACAAAAGGAAAGCTGGAATCCGGATGTTGGATGTTGCCAGGAAACATCAGGTCAACAAAGGAAAAGCTAAGTTTATATCTAAAGCAGAAACATTATGGTTAGACTCTCTTTCTATTCCTATTAGGCAACATTGGCTCGAGGATGTACAATATTCGGTAGATGGTTTTGATCCATCTACTAACACTGTATATCTTTATCATGGTAGATTTTGGCATGGATGCTTAGAAACATATGATCCAGAAATGATCCATCCTATATTGAAAGTGAAAATGAAACAGGTATTTGAGAGAACTATGGAGTGGGAACATAAGATTCTAGGAGCAGGATATAACCTAGTAACAAAGTGGGGCAAGTGATCATGGGAGACCTTGCTCGCATAGACTGGCAAAATCATGACGGGGTCAACCTCTCCATGATCAACGACTTCGTGCGTAACCAGTTCTATGACCGAGCTCTGGCCAACTGCCGCGATCACTGCATAGTGGATATTGGGTTTGGTACCGGATTGCTGAGCATGCTGGCACTCAAACACGGTGCACAACGTATCGTTGCATTTGAATCTGACGCCGACCGATTTCTACTGGGGCAAATCATCATACACAATCTTGGGCTTGGGAATCGCATCGAACTGCGGCACCTGCGATATGATCACACCATGCAGGAAGAATTTGTAGGCTGGACATTCGTGACCGAGACGGTAAACGGCAATCTCTGGCAGGAAGGAATCTGGCAGAGCCTGCCCAGGCAAGCTGGCAATAGATTCATACCCGGTATGATGGGCCTAGAAGTTTTTGTCACTGTGATACCCGACAGCTTCGCATCTGCGCTGGGCATCGCGGCTACAGATCAAAAGGTGTTCGCACCTGGAGTCGACATTGATCCAGCATTTGTGCGCGAAGTCAACACACAGATGTCAGCTGGCACAGTGCCTGACTGCTCTGATCTGCCCCGGGGACTTACCACCTTTGATCACGAAGTTGACACTGTGTGGGGATGGATTCCTTACATGCGATGCTTCAAAAGGGATTCCACGCCGTGTGCACAGTATCACCTTGACATTGACCGCGCTGCCTGGCGTGATACCCATGGGTCACTGGGTTCTGTTGATTTCGACCAAACTCACGCGGAACTACTGTTGACCTTGCCCCAGGATCATGCAGTATTGATCTTGCCCAGGGCCGTGCTGCGCCACGGTGAACAGAGCCTGTATCTAGACATGGGGCACTGGGGACCGTGCCGGCGGCCCTGCATCGTGAATCGCAGCCAAGATCGTCTTCGCATTACTCATGACTTGGTCAACGGCAATATTGACTACCAACTGGTATGATGTTAGATCCACACACTGCACAAGGATTACTCGACATGTTTGACTACCTCAAGAAACGATTCAGCAAGAAAAAACCACAGGCCTCTGAACCCAAGGTACCGCCCAAGAAAACCCAAAAGGAGTTGGCCACCGAACGTGGCGAACCCTGGGTTGAGATCGTGAGCATGGACATTGATCCCATGAACCTACATCAGGGCAGCTTTGAGCTGGACTGGAACGAGATCTTTGTGGCTCGCTTGGTCAAGGCCGGCTACATGAAGAAACCCACAGACACCGATGCCGAGATCGTGGATCGCTGGTTCCAGAACGTGTGCAGGCATGTGGTGATGGAGACCTGGGAACAGGAGCAGGCTATCAAGAACTCGGGCATCTATGTACAGCGCAGAGATATCGGTGATGGACGAAGCGAAGTTTCATGAGTTTGAAGTGGATCTCCCATTTGTTCAGGCTGCCTCAAAGGTTCGCCTAATCATGGGTCCCTCGCTCTATTATCTCCACAATTTTACAATTTTATCAAAAATAACCGAGGCAAAGTTCTTTGGGTCAGAGAAGATACTCTATACAACTGTTTTTTACTAGAACAAAAAATATTGAAAGAAAATTCTGATTTTTTATATCATCCCACAAATCTGAATATAGGCGGCAAAACCGAATGTTTATCGAAAGAGGTTATAAATGATTTTCAATCATATTAGGAATCTAAAAAAAGAAGGTAAAAGAATTGGCATTACTTTTAGTTCATGGGATCTGTTTCATGCTGGACATGTCGCCATGCTGAGCGAAGCCAAAAACCACTGCGATTATCTGATCGCGGGTCTGCAGACTGATCCTACCATAGATCGTCCCGACAGCAAAAACCCACCGGTGCAGAGCATCGTGGAGCGTCAGATACAGCTGGCCGCCTGCCGCTATGTGGACGAAGTGGTGGTCTACCAGACCGAACAGGACCTCGCAGACCTCCTACTGATCCTGCCCGTGGATGTGCGTATCCTGGGTGTGGAATACAGGAACCAGCAGTTCAGCGGCAAGGAGGAATGTATATCCCGCGGCATCGAAATAGTATACAACGGTCGGGATCACAGCTTCAGTTCCAGCAGCCTCCGCAAACGGGTGGCCCATGCCGAGGCCCTAAGACTCACAGCAGGCGGTCCAGACCTAGAACCGGATGTGGATGCCGGAAATCTGCAACATTCCACCATAGACCTAGCACGGTGGGACGGCCGTAATTGAAATATACGGTTTACATCAACCGCAAGGACCGGGCATCAGTTGAGATGCACATACGCTGGTGCCGAGCAAATCTTGGACAACGGGGTACGGACTGGGACTTTGCAGGCACCCAGAACCCAGTGATACAGATCTTCAATGGTCGTCAAGCTGCCTTCTATCGACTAAAGTTTCCTGCGCATGATTTTGTACGCTAACGGTTGCAGTCACACCGCGGCTGCCGAAGCAGTGGTCCCCCATTGTTTCGCCGAGGATGACGGCAACTTGCCCCAAAATTGGTTGCTGGGCCGAGTGCCTCACCCGGCCAATCTTGCGGCCAGTTGGTGCACCCACCTCAGCCGGGCTCTGGGCCGGAATCTTGTGTGCGACGCAGAATCAGCCAGCAGCAACGACCGTATCATACGTACCACCCTCAGGTGGTTGGACCAAAACTTCGATCCGTGCACAGATATCATTGCGATTATTCAGTGGTCTACCTGGGAACGTGAAGAATGGTTGCACAACGGTGTATGGTATCAGGTCAATGCCAGTGGCACCGATTCGGTCCCCGCAGAACTGGGGCAACGATACCGAGACTATATCCTGGGCATTGACTACCAGACCAAAACCCAACTGGCACATCAACGGATCTGGGACCTGCATGTGCAACTCAAAAACCGGGGCATACGCCATCTTTTTTACAGCAGTTGGTCAACCTTTTCGGATATCCCGCCCGATCAACAACAGGACTGGGGCGTGAACTACATGAAACCCTACAACCGTGATGCCAGTTATGCCGCTGTACTGCGACAAAACGGGTTCTCACATACCCGGGGTTACCATTTTGGTGCGGATGCCCATTGCTTTTGGGGCGAATATATGCTACAATACATCAATGCTAACAACCTGGTCTAAACCATGCGATATGTGATCATTGATGCAGCAAACACCTTTTTCCGCGCACGCCATGTGGCTTTCCGGGCATCCGATACCTGGGAGAAAGTGGGTTATGCACTGCACATCACCCTAAGTGCGGTAAACAAGGTGGCCCGGCGTTTTGAAGCGGACCATGTGGTATTTGCCCTGGAAGGACGTTCATGGCGCAAGGATCATTATGCGCCCTACAAGCGCAATCGTACCGAAGCCCGTGCAGCCCAGACCGAACGCGAGCAGGAAGAAGATCGGGTGTTTTGGGAGACCTACGATCAGTTCACACAGTATCTGCGCGAAAGCACCAACTGTTCAGTGATCCGCTGTGCCACGGCCGAGGCGGACGATATCATCGCCCGTTGGATCGCGCTGCATCCCCAGGATCAACATACCATCGTGAGTTCGGACACAGACTTTGTGCAGCTCTTGGCCCCAAACGTGAACCAATACAACGGTATCACCGACGAGCTGCTCACCCTGGAGGGCATCTTTGATTCCAAAGGCAAGCCCGTGATCGACAAGAAGACCAAACAGCCCAAGACCACGCCTGATCCCCAGTGGCTGCTGTTTGAGAAATGCATGCGCGGCGACACCAGTGACAATGTGTTTTCGGCCTATCCGGGTGTGCGTACCCGGGGAACCCGGAACAAAGTGGGCCTGCAAGAAGCCTACGAAGACCGCGACCGCCGCGGATTTGCCTGGAACAACCTCATGCTGCAACGCTGGACTGATCACGATGGACAGGAACATCGTGTGTGCGACGACTACGAACGCAACCGCCAGCTGATCGATCTCACTGCACAACCTGACAACGTGAAAGCTCTGGTAGATCACGACATACGCACCCAGATTAGCCATCGCGACGTGGGACAGGTGGGCGTGAGGTTTATGAAATTTTGCGGTCGATTTGAATTGAATCGTGCCAGCGAACAGGCTGAACAGTTTGGGCGCTGGCTCAATGCCACTTATCAAGGAGTACTGGATGGTGATAACAGCTAAACCCGTGGTAGCAAATCGCTACTGGATCCTGCGCAGAGACAATCGCAAGATCGGCACAGTAGAAAAAGACAGCAACGGTTTTTCGATGCGAGTAGAAGGGGTTACCCGGCACTTTCGTACCTTGCCCATGCTTCGTCGCAATACTGAAATAGAATTCCAGGCCGCGGTACAGACCAGCAAGCCACCACGTGATCGTGTGCACGGTTATGAGACCGGGTGTAGGGTCCACAACGGCATGTGGGATGTGAAACGGCGACTGCCCCTGTTTACCAAGACTGCCCGCAGCAAGAGTTGGTATGCGGCCGGGTGGTTTGCGGTCAAACAACATCGCAAATGGCGGGTGGTCCGCAATCCCAAGTTGATACTGCTGGAACGATACGAATTCCGAGGACCCTACATGCGCCAAGACCAAGTACGGACAGGAACATGATTGAACCCATGCGCGACGATCTCATGGTGCAGCAGCAGTTACCTGCTGGTACCCACGTGAGAGGTGGGCGTGATATCAGTACCATGGGTGCCTGGCAGCACATGGTGGCCGTGATCATGCTGAACCAGACCGGCCGCAAGGGAGTAAAGTGGGTGTTGCCCGCGTTTTTCAAACGGTGGCCCACGCCCCTGGCATTCCATCGTGCCCGGGAACAGACTGTCAAGAATGTGATCTGGCCTCTGGGCCTGGTCAATGTGCGTTATCAACGTCTCAAGGGCATGACCCGCGATTTCCTGACCTGGGATTTCCAACACGCCCGGGACCTCTACGGCATAGGCAAATATGGCAGCGACAGCTACGAAATCTTCTTCCGACACAATTACACAGTGCAGCCCAAGGACAAAGAGCTGCGAAGATATCTGGAGGATCTGGCTGCCTCCGATCAATCTTTGGTCAGTGACACCTTCCTGGAGACAGCACAGTGAGCCTGCACATACACCGCTTCGTTGATCTGGTACGGGCCACAGAAAGCCGTGGGCAGCCGTCGGTTATCATGCCCCTGCAGGCGGCCAAGGATCTGCATGCAGATATCACCAAACTCTTGCTGAATCTGCAGCAGTACCAGCAGAACAGTCAGGCCGCGGCGGAACCCATCCAGGTCGAGCTCACTGGCGGCGGCTTCAAAAACACCTAGATTATGGGCTAAATACTAGACAGGATACTGTCCAATGAGCCGACCCAAACCTCAGGTATTAGTTGAACATACCAACAAGACCAATTACAAGGTCGAACAAGTCTTGGCCGCCGATGGCGTCTGGGCCGTGTTCTATCAGAACAACCCTATCAATCTCAAGACCCACAACATGCTGGTGCAGTATCCGGGACCCAAGTACAAAAAGGTCGCGTTCAGCAATCCTGGACATGCGATCAACTTGGCCCGCAAACTCAACGAGCAGTTCCGCACCCAGGATTTCTCCGTGATGCTGCTGTGCCAAGGCGACACTATCTATCCACGTTAACCGGAGGTACCTGTGAAAGATCTAGAAGAGCTGCAAAAGACCTGGCTGGAGGCCAAGGAGGCCCAGGATCTGCACTTTGCGGAACTGGTAAAAAAATGTGACCCCGAAACACGCCTGGCCGTGACCCAATGGGTCATGAACGCCATCGTGGATCATGCCCAGGAAGGTGGCAGCTACCGTTATCTGATCTACAATCGCCTGGGCTTTGGTCCCGAAGCCTATGTGCCCTTGTGCGGCTCAGGACTCACGATCAGCAACGAGTTTGACCTCAACGCTAAAGATCGTGTCATAAAGGCCTGGCAATCGGGCGACGAGACCCTGTTTCGGGCAACCCTGGGATTGTGCGATGAGCCCGGTTGTTTCAATCAAATCAGCTGTGGTACCCCCACCCCCACCGGCTATCGCGGCACCTGCCACACACATTATCCCGGCGACAAGCAATGACGCGTCGGATGATCACCAACCACATACTGACTCAGCTGGGCGATGATCACGACTGGACCACAGGTGGTGCCTTGGCCAACTGGTGGGTGGGCACCAACGAACACGGCTCTTTGCAACTGAGCAGTATGGGTAACCAAGTTTTCAAAAAGATAGTCACGGCCTGGGAGATAGATCTAGGCGGTGTGACCATCACCCCCGTTCGCATCAGCCAGCTTGCCCGTCTAACCTGTCCTTGGCGACGGCTTCGAGCGCTTCCTTGGTCAGCGGTTCTGTTGTATGGGGGTCGTGAAGCCACGGTGGCCAAGCTGTATTCCAGTCCTGCGCAATGGCTAGATAGTCTGGGCTAGACGCTGGGCAGCCTTCACAAAATCATCCCGTAGTTTCTGCGGCCACTGCGCCATCAACCAGTGTTGCTGATCCTGTAGTCGCTGTCTGTAGGGTGCTAGATCCATGCGGCCCGTGATCAGATCCCAGTTACGCAGCAGGGCCTGTTCTACTCGTTGATCATTGGGCAAGGTGTCGTAGCTGGTGTCCACCAGGTCCTGGAACATGTCCAAGCCCATGCTCACGCAATCTTGCACTATGCCCGGATAACCTATCACTATGGGTATCTGCTGGGCCAGCAGGGCTAGGTAGGTCTTTTCGCAAACCACGCCCGGAGCCCGGTCGTACTGGGTTTCGGTCACGATGTTGACTATACTGCGTCCATACACATCAACCAGACGTATGAAATTGTCCTCGTTTTCGGTACCGCGATAGGTGGCATAGGCCCACTGGGGCAGGGGTATATCATTGCCCCAGCTGAGTATACCCCCGGGCACATCCCGCAACAGTCGTACCGCACGATAACGATGGTCGCATTGGCGTCCATTGAGGCACTGCCAGCCCTGATCTTTCTGAGCCATCTGGGGCATCCATTCGTGCTGTCTTTGGACCAGATTGAGCACGATCTGATAGTCATGGTTATTGAACTCTATGAGATTCAACGGGCCTTGATAATAGCGATACAAGCGATGATTGTAATGGGTGACCAAGACCTGATTTGCACGATCGCCGTAGTGCTGCTCCACCCGTATCAGCTCTTCGATGCCCCGATCGGTGGGTGTCACGATGTCCTGGAAGTGTAATAGCAATAGAGTATCGGGCTCAAAATCCACATCGGGCAACTTGAGGGGCCAGCCATGATCTAGATCCAGGGGAGGGTCAAAGGCATTCCAGACCGGAAACAACCGGAATCCTAGCCCGGTCAGCGTTTCACTCATGAACTTTGTATATTCCATGATCGTCTAGCACTGCCAAGCTATGGTTTGTGTGAACCAATCAGGTGAGAATCTAAAATCCCTTGGCTGTTGATCGAGATAGCATTCCAATGCTCGCAGACACAGGTCGTCGCCTGGCACTGCCACTTGACCCACGGATACTTCATACCAGTCCAGGCCATAGTCAGCTTCTGCATCTGTCATGCGCACGGACACCATGCTGTCGGGGTCTGCTGCTGCCAGTTCACAGAATCTATCCCAGCTGGTTACCTGTTCCAGATGCTGCCACTGCTCTGCCCATCGATGATGGGTGCTCACAAAAGCTCCCACACTGCGACATTCGGGTATCAGTTCCAGAGCAGCCATGCGAGTACCACCAGTGGCGGCCTGCAAGGGCATGCTACCTAGATATTGTAACAGCATGGGCTTGACATTGCCCAGACGGACTAGGCTATGATAGCAGAGATTGATCCTGACCAGATTGGCCACTTCATTGGCATGTGGTCCAGGTTCAAACAACTGATCTGCACACAACCAACCATTGGCGCGTTCGCAGGCCGATGCCAGAGTCAATACTCGCTGTATGTGTTCCAGGGGCATCTCAGAGTGATGTAGGATCACATGCTGTGCTCTCTGTTGCATCTGATCCCAGGCGTCACTGTGACCATAGGCCGGTGCAGTGACTATGTGACTGTGATAATAGGTCTTGATCATGCCAATTGAGGCATCAGCTGAGCCCACCACTGAGCGAAGTCCGCAGGCCACTGTTGGCGCATGGCCAGCAGCCTAGCGCGATTGTGCTGGGCAGCCCGTTGGCATCGGGCAGATACTTCCCGGAACGGCAGAGTTTTTATCCTGTCTACAGTTTCTGCACCTTGATAGATCCAGTCCACTGGTTTGTCTCCGTAGGCCAAGGTCTCTTGTTCAGTGAGACAGTCATATCTATGACACACAATATCGTCTAGTACATCAAATCCTAGGCTGCGCAAATAGGCCACAGAATTGCGTCCAGCATAGACCATCCAGGGAACCGGCAAACAGAGTGCCCGGAATATTTTTTCACTGAACGCTATGGTATTGTCTGAGCTATAAGTTTCTACCACCATGTTCATCCAGGCACTTACATGCATCTGTTCATGGAGTAACTCATGGTTTCTCAACGGCATCTGATTGGCACATCGATCTCGCAATTCTCTATAGGTCGACTGAGCAGCATCACTGAGATTATCAAAGGCATGTAAAAAATTTTGTCTGAGGTCCTGATCGCTTTCGTTGGTACTGTCCCAGTACCAACAGTTCATGTTGATATAATCTAGATTATGATTGTCTGGTATGTGTTGCGCCCTGAGCATGATCTCTAGAAAGAGCTGGAGTCGTTTGCTGTCAATCCTGCGCTGGCTGAAACAAAATCTTCGATCCGGCCGCCAGGTCTGATCTTGCGGCTCGTGATAGTAGATACCAAAAAAACTCTCGGGCAAGCGTGACACCCGATATACCGTGGGCACTGCTATCCAATTGTCAGTGATGACCAGGGTATCCGGAGAGAACTGATAGCAGGTGTTACTGCCATCGTGATTGCAGCTGAAAATGTCGTCGACCAAACACAGCACAAGCTGTCGTTGACCGCGGGTCCATAGTTTGATTTGCTCTGGATCCTGCTGCCAGCCCAGAATCCGGAGATTATGGCGTATGAAATCGATTAGGACATTTTCGTGCCAGATACACTGGCTTGAGACGAAGATTTCGTCTTGATAGGTCGCGTGATAGAGATCTGGCATTGGGTACTTATTGCCAGATCTCCATGGATATACTAGAAAATCACGCCGTGAGCACTCGGGCCACTGCTTGTATCACGCTGGCGATGCGTCCAATATCTCTCAGCTGTTCCACTGAGTAACCTTCCTGGTGCAGAGTATCATAGTGAGCTTTCACGCAAAAATGACACTTGCCCACAATCGATGCTGCCAGGCTATAGGCTTCAAAACGGCCTCGGGTGGTGCCACCGTGCGTGGCGATAGCGTTCATCCTTAGCTGGGCGGGCAGACCTTGCAGTTGGGGATCTGCGGCCATTTCCACGTAGGGATACCAGGTGTTGTTCATGGCCATAATTCATATACATCTCCTTGTCAATTTGGTTATGTTGTCATGCAACATTTCACTATTATATATGAAGTGTAAATGCAAAATCTAGCCCCAAACAGCGAATATTTTTCTATGGGCGCCATAGGCTGTGGCTATTGAAATTTCAGTGGTCATTTGGATCAAATGTCTTGACCTAGAGTCATACATAGTCTATACTGTATTTTTAGGATGATCCAATGAAAAACACCAGCAACTATCGCATGAGCAAACAGCTCAAGACCTGGTTGGCCCTGATGCCTCAAACGGCCAACCGCAATGAGATCAAACGTATGATGATCAGTGCAGAGCTCGCCGAGCTACGATTCCGAACCAGTCGTCGTCCCTCTGCCGCCGCCACAGGATCTACCAATGAGCAGTAATCTAATAAATCGTGATCTAACCAGCCAACTGGCAGTGGCACAGATTGGCAGTTGTTATGACCTGGTGCTGGTAGCTGCAACAAGGTTGCGCCAGCTTCGAGCTGGTGCCGTTGCCCGGGTAAAACCTCAGTACGGTGACCTCAGTACTGCTCTGCTAGAGATCGAGCAAGGGTTGGTGGGACGAGAAGTACTAGACCAGATTCCCGCCGAGCCCAAACGCCGCGGTCGTAGATAACTGTGCCGTTTTTGGTCGGCATGATAAGTACCTATATCATGTTGACCATTGTGCATGACTGTCAAGACACTCTACTGGAATTGTTGGCAGACGATCCTGTGAGACCACACATACCACGCGAGTTCCGGACAAGCACCAATCGATTTGTGGCGGTTCTACAGGACCCATCACCTCGGGCCGTGGTCTGCGTGAGCCTGCAAGATCACATACCCCAAAACGAGCAAGAACTGGGCAGCACCTGCGATCGGCCCACTGTGGCTGTGTTCTATACCATCTGGAGTTATAAATCCGGAGCAGGAACACAGATCTTGTTTGATACGGTACAATGGATCACAGAGCATGTGCTCACTGTGCAAAGATTTGTCACGCTGAGCCCAAAAACTCGCATGGCCGATCGCTTCCATCGCCGCAATGGTGCCTGTGTGTTCCGAGAAAATCCCGATACCGTAAACTACGAATATCAACTGAAAGCAGCATGAAAACCATATATCTCGACATGGATGGTGTGGTAGCAGATTGGCAGACCCGGGTGCGCGAGATCCTAGGCCACGAGCTGCCCGAAGGTGAACGCTGGGCCGACGAGGACTGGCGTGGACTCTTATGTTTCCAGAGACTCTACAGCGAGCTTCCGCTCATGCGAGATGCACGATACCTAGTATATCAAAGCCAAGACTTGGCCAAGCAACACGGCTATGCAGTTCATTTCCTGACTGCGGTACCCCGACGTAATGATTTTCCTTGGGCCTTTGAAGACAAGGTGCACTGGGCTAACTATCATTTCCCGGGCATACCGGTATGGTTTGGGCCGTTCAGCGATGACAAGCAGGTGCGCTCGGTGCCGGGGCAGATCTTGATCGACGACCGCGAAAGCAATATCCAGCAGTGGCGAGAGCGTGGTGGGCACGGTATACTGTATCGTCCCGACCTTACCAAGGCAGTTTTACAAGATCTAGAAAATTTTCTAAAATCAACATGACAACAGAAGTCCTATACTACGACGGTACCTGGATCATGGATCAGCTGCTGGCTAAACGAAACGGTCAGTATGATCAGACCACCCTGAACCTGATGTGTGCTCATCAGGCCGCTTGGTTTACCAGCATATCGTCGGGCTATGACCGAACTATGCCGCAGCAGCATTATCCCATCCGGATGGCCTGTGACGGTTACCCAGCGCAGGCTTCTTGCCTGACCCTCGATGAGATCTTTAGGAAGCGTGCCACTGAACTGTGGGACCTACAAAAACCTCTCACTTTTCTATGGTCTGGCGGAATAGACTCTACTAGCGCATTGATAGCACTGATCCAGACCAACCCTAGTTGGCATCGTAGTATCAATGTGATATGTACCAACTACAGCATCTCTTCTGAGAATCCCAAGTTCTACCAAGACTTCCTACAGCCCCACAACTGTGTCACGGTAGTGGAGGGCACAGATCTACTAGACAACCAGTTTTGGTCAAGCAAAGATCTAGTAGTAACCGGAGACTGTGCGGATCAGCTGTTTGGGTTTGGCTTTGTCAAACGTCTAGATGGTCCATGGTTGACCGATCAGTCCATACGCGATGTTCCAATAGATCAAATCAGGAGCAGGGCCTTTGAATTGGTCAGAGAAAAATATCAGTGGCTGAAACAATACAACAGTTCTTCGTTTGGGTTGGATCTATTTCACTCTTTGCCCGAAGCCCAAGATATTTTCATGTCCTGGTTTGACGATTACTTGTCAAGATCCCCGGTGCCGTTGAGAGACGGGTTTGATTTCCAATGGTGGGTGGCATTTAGCATGAAACTGCAGATGCTGCGCTACCGGGCGGCCTGGATGTGCGGAAATCCCAACTTGATCGACCTCAAACGCTATCAGGCATTTTTTGACTGCCCGGATTTCCAACGCTGGGCTATTGACTGCCACGATACAAAATGGCCGGAGCGTACTCCTACCACTTACAAGAAACCGTTCAAAGACTACATCTATGATCACACCCAGGACTCAGACTACTACGCCAACAAAACAAAAGAATCTTCCTGGACGCCCTCGCTTCCCAATGGGATAGTTCCTGGGGCCATTATCAAGTATCTGGACTCCTCGGGAGTGATACTGTCAAACACAACACCCAACTCGGACATACGACTTTCTGAACAACAACTACTAAATATCATGACATGATGCGCTTTGTTTTGTTCTACCTGTTGCTATGCTTGAGCACTTCAGCGACGGCCTGGCCCAATCGACCTGTGCGGCTGCTAGTTCCGGTAGCGCCAGGTGGTGGTGCCGATCAGATGGCCAGGATACTGGCCCGGCATTGGGAACAGCAGTTCAACCAGCCAGTGATCGTGGACAATCGTGGTGGCGCCGCCGGGGCAGTGGCGTTCAATGTGCTCTTGTCTGCTGCCCCCGACGGTCATACCGTGTTGTTGATGAGCAACGGCGAGCAGGAAGAGATGGTCCGACGCAACCCTCTAGTGGAAATACAGACCGTGGCACGCATGCCCATCACTGTGAGCGTGATTACCGCACTGGGTATACAGGATCTAAATTCGCTGATATCCCATGCACGCCGTAACCCCGGGCGACTGCACTACGGCACCGGGGGAGTGGGATCGGTACTACATGTAGCCGCCCGGGAGTTTGAACGCATGTATTCGGTTTCCTTGGCCCATGTGCCCTACAAAGGCGGCGCCCAGGCCATCATACCCATGCTGAGCGGCGAGACTCAGGTGCTGTTTATGGGCATTGGACCCATGCTGGGTTACCGGCACAACGACCGCATCAAGATCCTGGCCATCGCAGGCGACCGGAGATCTCCCCAGGCACCGGAGATCGCCACGTTTGCCGAGCAGGGATCCGGCTTCGACTTTTACATCTGGTATGCCTTGGTTACCAACCAAGGAATTCCTGAACAGGCACGGCAGCGCATGATACAGACCGTGAGATCTGTGGACAGCTCAGAATACACACGACTAGGGGCCAGCATATGGACGATCACCCGAGCCAACAGGCGCTGAACCATTACTTTGCCACGCACTGGCAAAACAAGAGCCGGCATCACTATCGGTTTACCGGGCCCGAACTGGCGCTGCGTGTGCAGCCCGGCGAGCGTGTGATCGATGTAGGCTGCGGGCTCAATCAATTCCGGGGCGTGATACCCAACCTAGTTGGGGTGGACCCGGCGTTTGATCAAGCGGACTATCGCCTGACCATCGAACAGTTTGCCCAAGAGTATCGGGGTCCAGGGTTTGATGTGGCCTTTTGCCTGGGCAGTATCAACTTTGGCACAGTGGACGACATCGTGCGGGGGATAGTCAGTGTGCGCCGGATCATGTCCGACCGTCATCGTATCTACTGGCGCTGTAACCCCGGCCGGCACGATCACGGCCTGGTGGAGTTTGAGCAGATACCGGTTTTTCCCTGGAGTTGGGATTGGCATCATAAATTATCTGACCAGCTGGGCTATCGCCTGGCCCAACTTGAATGGGACAATCATGACAGAATCTTCGCCGAATGGATCACAGTTTCTTGAACACGTTTTCTTTACTGGAGCCCCGGGCAGCCGATGGGCCGCAACCGCCCAGAGCATCGAACACCTAGACATCTTCAACACCACGGATCGAAAACCCCATCGTGCGTATGAATACAACGGTGGCAAGTTTCATAAAGGCATGTACTTTGGTCGTGGTTGCCCCATGACTACCCAACTGGACCGGGACTACATCAACAGCGCCTGGGACGAAGCGCAGCCCAGCAAGGTCAAGCTGGTCAAAGGACACGACTGGAGCCTATGCCTGCCCGAGATCAAGCAGCAGTTTCCCGACGCATGGATAGTCATGGTCTACCGTCCTGAATTGACCTGTTATTCCTGGTGGGCTGAGAGCGGAGACTTTCATCGCACTGCCTATCCCAACTACCTGGAATGGACTGACCGGGTGGGCATCCTGAGCGTGATCGCGGAGCAGAACCGTCGCATACTCCAGTTCGCCCAGCAGAATCAGTGTACTTGGCATTACTTTACTCCGGACTGGATACATTCGGTTTTTGGGCAGTGGACCCAGCTGGAGAGCCGGGGGCGTGTGCCCGCAGAACCGGGATTCTTTGATGATGTACTGATCACTGTGATTCGTTGACTTCAATCTAAACTACTCGACATTGTCTATTTTAGTTGAAACCAGGTAAATTACTTGAATACAGATTTGATTCCCTGTAGAATAAATACCATATTGTTGTAATTCCTTCAAAGAGGATGCTTTCAAGACGCGGGTTCGACCCCCGCCATCTCCACCAAGAATATTTTGAATCAGAATATTGTTGATGGGGATGAACCGGATATCGATTGGGAGAGGAATCAGAGACGGCAACAGGATAGGCGACTGCCCTAAGCAGAGCAAAAACCATAAACGCCAACGAAGACGTTTATTCTCTAGCCGCTTGAGGCTGGGCGGGGCAGGAAAGGCCTTGTAACCAAACCCACCAAAAAGCCCGCCCCCCGGCGGGCTTTTTCTTTGCGATTGACCAAAAAATACAATTCTGTAATAATTACAAAATCATGAAAAACCAACCGCAATCAAAGCAGCGCAATTGGGTAGCCAAACACGGGCGACGGTTCAATCGCGCCGAGGTCATGCGCGATCGCACCCAGTATCTGCGCCGACAAGTCGTCGCCTGCGAGACCAGGATGTCAGCGCCTAAAATGCGTTTGGATTTTGACAGCCGTGAAGGGCACCATGTGCCTCAGGACATGGAGGAGGCCATAGACCGCTACGTGTTCGACGGCCTGGAACCGGGCGGTTTCGTGGTCAGCCTGTTGGCCCACGACTTGGCCGGGGCCATTGGACGCGCCCATCCCCTGATCCAGGACCACTTCCCTGGTATCGCTTGCTGGGTGCTGTTGTATGCGCCGGCCAGCTGCCAGGGCAGTTATGATGCGGTCCGGGACTGGATCCGGGATCAGGACCAGCGGCGGACGCTGTGGATCCAGCAGTATGATCGCGAATGCATGTGGCGCCGCTTGCAGCAGGCCTAAAAAGCTCTGCAAAATCAATGACTTACAGCGCCTAATTTTTGGTTGACCAAAAACCCCAATTCGCCTACAATAGCGGTATAGTGAATAACAAGGAGCCTGCGATGAGCTACGTGATTTTTGAAAAGTCTACCACCAAAATTGTGCGCATCATGCGCAACGGTTACTGGCAAGATGCCCGTTTTGAATCCCGGGGCGCTGCAAAAGCGGGCCTGACCCGACTGGCCAAGAAAAAAGGCCTCAAGGTCACGGATCACGACATCGCAGACCTGCAGGAATTCCGCAAGATTGAAAAAACCGAAGTGCGCATGGGTGTTGGTTCCGCGCATGGCAAGCAGTTCACGGTGCCGGTCAACACTGACTGGATTTCGGGACCTTGGAGCGAAACCTACTGGAGCATGTGACATGAAGATCGTGTTCAATCAGATTCTCAACGGTTGGTACATTGTCCGGGGTCGTCATCAGACTCCCATCAGTGGACGCTTTGAAAGCAAGCAAGAGGCCTTGGCCTATTTGCGTCGTCGCAACCCTTTGTATACCGAGGTGATGTGAACATGAAATTCCGCGAACACCTGGCTCAAGTTATCAACCAACTGGCCCCCGAACATCGCATGCCTGTGGCCGAAGCCCTGCGGGCCAGCGACGGCACTGCCCAGAGCTTTGAGCAAGAACTACAGGCTGCGGTATGGGATTATCCCGAGCTGCCCGTGCAAGATATCATGCATAGCATGTTGGTTGACCAGTAATCGTTCTTCGCATACAATTTGTTCTGTATTATTCATCAACTGCTAGGAGTGCCCTATGTCCAAAGTAAGTGAAAACCGTACCGTTACCACCAAGACCGCCGGCAAGGCTATTCGAGCCTGCTTCAATGCCAAACGTCCCGTGTTCCTGTGGGGTCCTCCCGGAATCGGCAAGAGCCAGCTGGTGGCCGCTATCACCCAAGACTTGGGTGGCTACATGATCGACCTGCGCCTGGGTCAGATGGATCCCACCGACATCCGTGGTATCCCGTTCTATAACAAAGACACCGGCAAGATGGACTGGGCTCCGCCCATGGACCTGCCGGACGCCGAGCTGGCTGCGCAGTATCCCATCATCGTGCTATTTATGGACGAACTCAATGGCGCTCCGCCCGCGGTGCAGAGCGCTGCCTATCAGCTGGTGCTGGACCGCCGCGTGGGCAAATACGTCCTGCCCGACAACGTGGTCATGGTGGCTGCAGGCAACCGCGAGAGCGACAAGGGTGTGACCTACCGCATGCCCACGCCGCTGGCCAACCGTTTCGTGCACCTGGAAGTGCGCCCGGACTTTGCCACGTGGCAAGAGTGGGCTGTGATGAACGATGTGAGCGAGGACGTGATCGGCTACCTGAGTGTGGCCAAACAGGACCTGCATGATTTTGACCCCAAGAACTCCAGCCGCAGCTTCGCCACTCCGCGTAGCTGGGTGTTCGTGGACGAGCTGATCAAGCAGGACCTGGACGACTCCACGCTGACCGACCTTATCGCTGGCACGGTGGGTGAAGGCCTGGCAGTGAAGTTCATGGCTCATCGCAAGATCTCGGGCAAGCTGCCCAAGGCCGAAGACATTCTGTCGGGCAAGGTCAGTGACCTTGAGATCAAAGAGCCCTCGGCCATGTATAGCCTGGTGATTTCCATGTGCTACGAGCTGCGCGATGCAGTGCGCGAGAAGAAAGTGTCCGATGAGCAGTTTCACCAGATGGCGGATCACTTCTTTGGCTACATGATGAAGAACTTTGAAACCGAGATCACGGTCATGGGTGCGCGGATCGCCCTCACGCAATACGATCTGCCCCTGAAGCCGGCCAAGATCAAGAACTTTGACGAGTTCTACAAGCGGTTCGGCAAATACATCCTGAACGCCTAATCGTCCACGGGACCGGATCTATACCTGCAAAGGGGCATAGGGCAATGTCTGATCCGGTCCCATCCTTGCACCAAGTGATAATCCAGGGTGAATATTCGCCCGATGACTATCGCGATTTACTCAAACAGTTATTTCGGGAGTTTGGAAACCCGCAACGTTCAGATCGTTGGCAGTGGGAGTATGTCTGGGCCGCAAGCGGGGGAGGCATATACGCATCCGGAATCCGGTTACAGTTTTCGGACTCCCGTGATGCCATTTTTGCGGCCCTGAAATACAAAGGAACCCTGTGAGATATCGTGTGATACGTCTGGATGCCCGGTACAGTTACTACCATCTGTTCCAGTATCTGATTGAGGTTCGCAATCTCCACCAGGAGGACCGAGACACCGATTGGCTGGAGATGTTGCACTGGTGCCACACTACCTGGGGTTGGTCGGTTCCTGCAGATACCACGGAGAGATTCCTGGGCCCTGGTGACTACTCATCCTGGGCCAATCGTGGCTTGGTCAACCGCACATGGACCTACAGCGAGCCTCAAAACAGTCGGCATACGGTGCGGAAACATCGGATCTATCTCCGCGGCGGTCCAGAACTGTCTTGGTTCCGATTGGCGCACCCGGTTGACCCCAAATAGCATCGCCTGTAAAGTAACAGCATAGACAATGGGAGACAGGCATGACTAACCGAGAAGCTGCAATGACACGATGGCTAGCGCAGATCTATGCCAACCGCGGACAGGTTGATCACGAACACTGGCTGCAATTTGAACAGTTTATCGGTGATCATGGACTGTGGGTAGAGCCTACCCCGGGACGTCGTCGGGATGGTACCGATACCTGGGATGCATTTGAAGTCCAGCTGCGCCAGTGGGCGTTTGACGAGTTCGAAGCTAGCCCCAACCGTGTGCAGTTACGTGGGGCCTGGGACGGCAAAAAGTACCGTGAAATCACTGCGATACACCGTGGTGATCTGCCCCGATGTATGGTTGACCAGAAAACCTAAATACACTATAATATGGTTATAGCTAAGGAGATCCACCGTGAGCACAGATACTAGCACCCAGAACAAAGAAGACGCCAAACGTTTTGCCGAGCTGATCGGCCCCACCGATCCCAAGATCGACGCTATCGTGCGAGACATGCTGATCGGCGCTCGTATCAACCTCCTGCTCAATTGCAGTTTCTTTGGCAACATGGCCACCCGGCTGCGCCTTGTCAATGCCGACGAATGGTGCCCTACCGCTGCCACGGATGGGCGTCACTTCTACTACAATACCCGCTTCATCCAGATGCTCAAGACTGAAGAGATCCCGTTCCTGTTCGGCCATGAGGTGCTGCATGTATGTTATGATCACTTTGGGCGGCGCGACGACCGCAACCCCCAGCTGTTCAATATCGCCAATGATTTCTGTGTGAATGCCGACCTCAAGAAATATCGGGTGGGGCAATTCATCACCAGTGTGCCTTGCCTGTATGATCAGAAATACGAGGGCAAGAGTTCTGAGGAAATCTACGACGACCTGTTCAAGAACGCCAAGAAGATCAATATCGATCAGCTGATCGATCGGCTGCTGGACGACCACCTGGACGATCAAGACGGTGAAGGCGGTAAGGGCGAAGGCAATGACAGCAAGGATGGTGATCAACCGGGCCGTGATAAACGTCCCCGTCTGACCGAAAAAGAACGCAAACAGATCCGCGATGAGGTCAAGGAAGCCATGATCACCGCGGCCAAGACCTCCGATGCAGGCAGTGTGCCCGCAGGTGTGCAGCGCATGATCAAGGAGTTGACCGAGCCCAAGATTACCTGGCGCGATCTGGTGCAGCAGCAGATCCAGAGCACCGTGAAGAACGACTACACCTTTGCGCGTCCCAGCCGCAAGGGCTGGCACATGGATGCTATCATGCCCGGACTCAAGAGCGAAGATGCGCTGGATGTGTTCGTGTTCCTGGACATGAGTGGCTCTATCGGCGAACCGCAGGCTCGTGACTTCATTAGCGAGGTCAGCGGCATGATGAGCCAGTATGGTGACTACCGCATCCGTATCGCTTGCTTCGACACCGAAGTGTATAACTACCGCGTCTACACCGCGGATGGTGCCGAAGAGATCGCGGAATACGAGCTGGCGGGCGGTGGCGGCACTGACTTTGAATGCATGTTCCAGTTCCTCAAAGACAACGACATCAACCCCGACAAGCTGATAGTGTTCACGGACGGTTATCCCTGCGGTAGCTGGGGCGACCCCAATTACTGTGACACTGTGTGGATCATCCACGGCGGTCGCAATCCCCACCCGCCTTTTGGTATCTGGGCACTGTATGAGCAGGCTGCATGACATCTCCTAGCTGCAGACTTAGCCGGCACTGAGTGCCGGTTTTTTTGCCCAAAATTCCTGTCAAAATAATACAGGCTCTATAGCAGCATGTAAATATCTACATGGAACCTGTTCAACTGACTGTGAATGATATCAAGAGCATCCAGACCCTAATGGAGGCGGCCTGCGCCCGGGGTACATGGAAGGCCAGTGAAATGTACACAGTGGGATTGATCTACAACAAACTGACCGCCTTCTTGGTGCAGGCCGAGGCCCAGTTAGCCGCAACCCAGACACAAGGAGAGTAACATGCTCAAACATATAGGTAAGAATGGCGACCGCAAGGTAGCCGTGGTATTCAGAGAGATACCCGGAGATGAACACATGTGCCTGGTAGTGTATACCGAAACACTGCCCAGCACATTCGAAGATGCCATCATGAAAGTGATTGAAAGTCCAGCGGGGCAGCAGGAAAACACCCTGGCCGATGCCCTACACCGAAATCTTCTGCCCGACGGTCGTATCATCCTGGAGACCCTGCACCGCGAAGGCATGCTCAAAAAGGTAGCCTGCGACAACGTGATCGTTACTCCTACTCCCACCAGCAGCCTCAGGCTCAGTGAGCTCAATCGCCTGGTCCGGGAAATGGAAAGCGGGGATGATGCCCGCAAGCGCATGGCCGAGTTGGACGGTCAACGTGGCATGGTTGCCCCCGAAGTCAAACGCAAGGCCGAAGCAGAGTTCAAGAACCGCCAGAGTGAAAAGGCTGCGCAACGCCTACAGGCGCCTGAAACTGCCGCGCTGGATGATCGCACCTTGGCGGCCAACATGCTGGCCCAGGCCAAGCGCATGGAAGTTGAAGCCAAAAGTATGATTTCCGAGGCGGCTCGAATGAAAAAAGAGGCACAGGCTCTCAACCCCGGAGTGCGTGTGGAAGATGCCCGGGCCGTGCAACCCGCAGTTGAGTCAGCGCCCAAGAAACGCGGACGTCGTCCAGCCCAGGGGTCAACGGGTGCAATTCAGTCCTGAGTTTATCCAGAAATGGGAACACATAGTCAACAGCGTCGATATCACTGACGTTCCCTTGGAATGTATCAAAAAGGTTACCATACGCATGTATGGTAACCGCCGGCGCACGGTGAACATATCTCAGCTGAAACGTGCAGGCATGGACATGGATGCTATCGAACAGATGCTGAATCGCACTCTAGAAGAGCTGGGTGAAAGTGTGCGCAATCTGGATTTCATGGTAGATGTAACTGCGGTAGCCGAGATTGTACAGCCCGAAACAGATCGATTGTTGAAAGGAATCAAATGAATGTTCGTCTCGTCAGTTACAGTGGCCCCAATGCTCAACTACAAGCCGACGGCATCGAGGATGCACAAGGACTCGTGGCCTATTGCGCCCGTGTGTCCAACCCCAGCAACCAGCTCAACCAAGAAACAAGCGAAAAACTCATACGATATCTGGTGCGGCACAAACATTGGAGCCCACTGGAGATGGTCAGTGCTTGTCTAGAGATCACTACCACCCGCGACATCGCTCGCCAGATACTGCGTCATCGCAGTTTCAGCTTCCAGGAATTCAGCCAACGCTATGCAGATCCTACCCGGGATCTAGATTTTGAGATCCGAGAACCTCGGCTGCAGGATCATGCGAACCGACAAAACAGTATTGATATTGACACCTCTAACAATCTCGAACATCGAGAGCTCTACAAACTCTGGGAAGAACGTCAGCTGGCTGCTATTCGGCGTGCCCGGGAAGATTATGAGTGGGCAGTGGGAGCGGGCATAGCCAAGGAACAGGCCCGGGCTGTGCTGCCCGAAGGACTTACCGTGAGTCGTTTGTACATGCACGGTACCCTGCGCAGCTGGGTACACTATATCGAACTACGGTCAGCCAATGGCACACAAAAGGAACATCGCAAAATAGCCGTGGCCTGCGCACATGTGATAGCCAAAATCTTCCCAATGGCCAACGAATTTGTTGACCAGCCGCCCCATGGCATCGTATAATAACACTGGTTCCTTGCCGCTAGAACTAGGTAAATTCCCTCAGGTTGTTCTAGAGTGGTGCCAGGGAGAACAACATGCCGTACGAGTGCGTGATGTGGTCGTGTACGAATTCAGCATGGGAGATGTAGAAGATCCCGACCTATACGCTGTCCATCCCATACTGGACTGGGAGCATAGCAAACCGGGTCAATGGATCCTGGCCACAGCCGTGGAAACACTATTTTGGCACAGGGTGCATAACATCGTTGACTTTGGTTATCGTTATCAGATCGTGGCTCGATTGCGTGAACCCGACGAAGTGTTTTGGCGTTTGAAGTTTGGAATAGAAGGCAAATGAACATACTGGTGCCCGGCGGGTTGGGTCTGATAGGACACAATGTGGTTGGTCTCCTGGAGCGAGATCACCGCTGCACCATCATAGACAATCGTACTAACTATGGCAAGATACCGCAGGACGAGCTGGACTATCTCATGAATGAGCGTCTGGATCGTGTTGCCACACGAGATATCTGGGTGCGAGATATCACAGATCGAGAAGCTATCCCAGAGATAATGTCAACTGATCGTCCCGAGGTGGTTGTGCATCTTGCCAGCTTCCCTCGGCAACCCGTGGTCAATGCCAATCCCCAGTGGGGTGCGCAGGTCATGATGGAGGGACTGCTAAATCTCCTGGAGCATGCGGTACAAACGGGTGTGCGTCGGTTTGTGTATGTGAGTTCCAGCATGGTCTACGGTGAGTTCCAGGATGACGTGCGCGAAGATGCTGAATGCCGCCCCCAGGGCCAGTATGGCATCATGAAGCTGTCCGGAGAATGGCTGGTTCGGGATTACACTCGCAAGCATGGTATGGAACATGTGATCTTGAGACCCAGCGCAGTATACGGACCCCTGGATGTGGCCGACCGAGTGATCAGCAAATTCCTGATCACAGCTATGCAGGGCGGCACCCTCTATGTGAACGGCGAAAACGAAACTCTGGACTTCACCTATGTTGCAGATGCGGCTCAGGGTATAGCTAACGCGGCTCTACTACCCCAGGCGGCCAATCGCACGTTCAACATAACCAAGAGCCATAGCAAGACCATTCTGTCTGCTGCCCAGCTGGCAGTGCATTTGGCTGACAGCGGCCAAATAGTGGTGCGCGAGCGACATCAGGATTATCCCAGCCGTGGAAGTCTCAATATCGATGCCGCAAAAGAATATCTGGCATTTGACCCCCAGGTGGACATTGAACAAGGTTTCCAGATCTATCATGACTGGCTCGCAAATAGCGTTTTTTGGTCTCCAAAGACAGTACGCCGCGCTGCGTGAAGAGCTGCTGTCCGCGACCGACCAGGTACTGAGCACCGGTCGTGTAATGGACGGCGGCCACACACGAGAGTTTGAACAGTGGCTGGCTCTCTACAACCATTGCAACCATGCTGTGCTGTGTCATTCAGGCACGCAGGCCCTGGAAATCATAGCCCGATACTTCGTGCAGCAGGCAGCGGTCTATCAGGGCCAGCGGCCCACTGTGGTAGTTCCTGCGCTTACGTATCCGGCCACGGCCAATGCCTGGATCACAGCGGGCTGGAACATGGTACTGGCCGACGTTGACACCAATGGTCTCTTGGCCAATGCACCCGACAGCAGGGGCTGGGATGCGGTGTGCCTGGTAGGACTCTATGGTGCTTCGGTTATGGGCCTGGGCGAAGACTGGACCCATCGCATCGTAGTGGAAGATGCCGCACAGCACTGGTTGAGCTACCACGGCCATCGTCGAGGGACTGCCGCGGCCATCAGCTTTGATCCTACCAAGAACCTGGGAAACTATGCCAACGGCGGTGCCGTGGTAACCAGTGACCTCGACGTCGCGGAGTTTGCGCAGAACTGGATCAGCAACGGGAGAACATCCAACTATCGCCACACAGGATCCAACAGCCGCATGAGCGAAGTTGACTGTGCGCAGATGATGGTCAAGACCCGGTATCTTGAACTTTGGCAGCAGAGGCGCAAGACTATAGCAGCCTACTGGTTAGATCGCTTTGAACACAGCTCAGTTCGTTGCCTGATCGATCATGGTGCCCTTGGTAGGGACGGCCATTGTGTGCACAAATTCGTGATCGCTTCCCCGGTACGCGACAGCATACGCCAGCAGCTAGCCGATCACGGTATAGAAACACGCATACACTACGAGCGAGCCTTGCACGAGCTGCCGGCCTTTGAACGATATCGCAACCCCGGCATAATCAACGTGGCGTCTGCTCTCAGCAGGCAGGTACTGAGCCTGCCCATCTACCCCGAACTCACAGACAGCGAAGTGGAAACTATCGCTGACCGGGTGTTAGCCCACGTTTCATGAACGCATAGGTAGCCAGCCAAGACCACTCGTAGCTTTTGCGCAGTTCTGCTAAATCGCCGCTCACATTGTCGTAGTATTCCAAGGCATCTTGTGCGCCTATACTGCTCCATTGAGCGTTTTTGCCTTGTCCATTGGTGCACCAGCGATTGATCCTATAATCACTTTCAACATCGGGCAGGCTGGCGCGCAGTTTGATCACTTCACGGAACGCTGTTCGCCAGGCCATCCAGGGTGTGTGAGCATATTCTGCTGTGCCAGACACTATAGGAATAACCTCGTGAGCACTGTCAAGAGTAAAGTCCAATCCTGTGCCTGTGTTGGTCAATACCAAATTCTTGTTGTAGGCGATCATGGCCTGGTGACCATATACTAGCCCATTCACAGGATTGCGGGCGTGGAAGATGTAGTGCTTGGGCTGCTGCATGCGGTCGGGCTGCCAGCACCAGTCAAAGTCTTTGTCAACTTCCAGCTTGGCAAACACTGCAAAGAACCAGGCCGTTTGACTGACTTGAGCAGCGGCATGGTAAGCGGCCACCCGACCCGTGATACCATCCACGCGCACGATACGGTTGGTATTGGCGCGTTCTACTGCCCAGCGCAGGTGATCATAATTGAGGTCGGCCTGCTGCTCACCGTTGCTGATAAACACCACATCCAGGGGTTTATTTTTCAACGATCTCTGTCGGGTGTCTATGTAAGGATAGTCGTAGATCTGGGTGCGCACATGTACCGCTGTTTCCCGGGGCACGATGATGCGCTGATTGCCGGGATCTAGGCTGACCACTGCCCGGGTGTCTGGCGCCCAGAAATTGATGGCGTCGCAGAATATCTGCGGAGGCTCTTCTCCGACGCAGTTGGTAAAGATCGCAGCTGGACCCACGAATTGATTCTGCTTGACTGCATCCACGTGGCTGTCCCGGTTGTGTTCTATTACCGGGAACGGTCGACGCTGGACCATTTGGTCATTGCAGAAGTTCACTGTTTCAAACCACTCCAGGCGTTCTAGACCGTCTAGGCAGCGTCGTAGGGCCTCCACGGGCACATAGAAGGTGTCCCCAAACTTCTGTGACCCCGACGGAAACACATGCAACATGTCACGCTGCCAGGGATCGGGTCTCCAACCAAAGTCAAAGTCCTGGTAATCGCATATGGTACTGATTACCCAGATATGGTCGTCCTGGATATCAGCCAGCATCCTCCGGAATGTCTCAAGATAACTCTGATAGAACCGCGTGACGTGCTTTATGGATATGGTCAGACCGTCGGGCAGGTGGGCATAATTGCCGTGATCTATCACGTACACAGACAGTTGATCCTGGGGTACCGTGATGGCCTGATCTGACACAAAGTTGAGGTTGGGGAACTCTTCTATGTCCCGTGCCCAGCGGCTGTGACGTTCAAACTCCCAACTGTTGATCAAGAACGTGTCTGACCACTTGTTCCACTGCGACCCAAACACATGCGTCATGCCTGTCTGCCAGGTTTCTGGATGCCATTCAAAGTCAAATGAGTCATAGACGTTGTCGCTGCTGATCACCCAGAAACGTGATTGTTTGGTTCGATCGCAGCAACGGCGTATGGTATCCTGGGTGCTGTTCACCCAACGTATGCGCTGTATAGAGGGATACCTCTGTTGCAGTCGTTCAAATCGTCGGCGGCTGTGAGCGCCACTGCGATCCATGTAGAAGATGTCTGGTACTAGAACTGCTGAACGCTGAACATCTAGCTTGGGTATCTCACCTGCAAATTTGATCTCGGTGGCGCCGGGCATGTGATAGGTCAGGCCCACACTCTGTTGATATTCACTGCCAAAGTGGTAGATGTAGGGCGGCGAGCCGGGATCCGGCACCCAAGAAAAGTCTATGTTTTCGGAGTTGATACTATCGGGTATTTGCCAGTTCTCTCGGTTGGCCAACAGTTGAGCACATGGTTCGCTCATGTACTTGCGTTCAGTGGCACCGGGCACATGATACTCCACGGTGGGCATGGCCTCTGCTGAGTGCCACTGATTGCCGAACACATAGATGTAGGCAGGATCACCAGGATCCGGGCACCAGCTATAGTCCCATTCACAATCGATCAGGGTGTGCCATCGACCATCGCGGCACTGTGGTAGTTGGGCTCGGGGCTCACTCATGTACTTGCGTTCAGTGGCACCGGGCATGGCCATTTCTACTGTGGGCATGATTTCAGCTGAGTGCCACTGGTTGCCCCACACATAGATGTAGGGTGGTGAACCAGGGTCAGGTTCCCAACTGCAATCAAACTCACAGGGATAGTGCATGAAAAAGCTATCAGGTTTACTGTACCGGCGTGCCCGGGGCTCGCTCATGTACTTGCGTTCAGTGGCGCCGGGCACTGTGTATTGCACCGCGGGTCTCTGCTCTGGAGTAAGCCACTGATTGCCGAACACATAGCAGTAGGCCGGATCTGTGGGGTTTGGGCGCCAACTGAAATCAAACTGCTCAATATCATCTAACACGGTCCAAGATGTAAGATCCGGTGCCAGCTGTGCCTGTTGATCGTGCATGTATTTGAAAGTGTCCGAACCATTGCGATAGATCACTGTAGGCTCTAGTTCAGCTGGATTCCACTGGTTGCCCCACACATAGGTCATGGCAGGATCTCGGGGATTGGGATGCCAGCTGAAGTCAAACTGCTGAACCGGTAGCAGGCACTGGAACGCACTGGCATCAGGTAATCGGCATGTATGTGGTTCCATATACTTGATTTCGGTAGCACCAGGCACTGTATAACTCACTGACACATGGTCTAGGCTAGTCCACCACTGGTTGCCCCACACATAGATGTAGGGTGGATCTTGTGGATTGGGGTGCCAACTCCAGTCCCATTGTTGACAGTCGATAGATTCGTGTGTTGTCCAGCTCGCCGGATCAGGCAGACGTTGGATAACGGGTCCAGTATGATAGTTGGTATCAACGAATCCCGATTTGGGAACTAGATAGGTTCCAGAATCTGGTTGCCATTGGCTGGGCCAGGCATGGCAATGATTGGCTTGCCAAGGCGCCGGTTCCCAAAGCCAATCCCACCCCGAGTAATCCGCTAAGTATGTGACCACCCAGCAAAATTGAGTTCGACTCTGTTGCTGTGCTTCGGCGATAGATTCAACTTCTCGCTCGTGCGGAAATAGGTTGGGTTTGGTACCTATATAAAAAACATCATACATGATCAGGATTGACGAACTCTATAACAATACCTTCTGGCCTTGGTTTGAACGAAATCTTCCGGGAGTGCGCATGTTTTTCTGCGACCCGTTTGGCCACACGCGACCTGAAAATCTTTTCAATCACGGCAGTGATTTTATCCACGAAAGTGACTATGTGTTTTTCCACGATCAAGAGCCCATCCAGATACATGCACACCGGAATCTGTTCCAGGATGTGGTTCGCCGCAATGCCGACATCCAACCACGTGCGCAGGGCTATGTGGTAGTGAGCGAACACGGTGATCATCTGCAAGAACTGTGTGATATTTACGGATGGCGACCTGCCTATTACTTTTTCCACGGCTGGGCTTGTCTGGATTGGTTTCGGGGGTACGATCGAACTTTCCTGTTTCCAGCACCGCAGGATCGGCGACCACCCAGGACCACTTTTATGAGTGCAAACCGTATCATTGGTGGTGAACGAGATCATCGGGTGCTATTTGTGTACCACTGCCAACGCCTGGGTATCATGCACAACCACCTGTCGGCGCCTGCGGTGTGTCCGGTAGAGAATGTGTCTATAGATTCCATAGCTAGTAAATATAATAACAGATACAGCGACATTGAGCAAGTGATACGATCGGCTGACTTGCCGCGTGTATTCCAGGGTGAAGAAACCCAACAGATGACCTCGTGCTGGTTGGGTAACTTTGCCGAAGCCATGGACAGCATGATCTATGTGCCTACCGAAACAGTTTATTTTGGACGGCGCACACATCTCACAGAAAAAACTTTCAAAGCCATCGCCCTGGGCATGCCTTTTATCTTGGTGGCTGCTGCTGGTAGCCTGTCCTATCTCCGGGAGTACGGATTCCGGACCTTTGACACCATTTGGGACGAGAGCTACGACCTAGAGACAGACGATTTCCTGAGACTGGAGCGGGTTACCCAGCTGCTGGCCGACATAGACGCCATGAACCAGCACCAGAAAAAAGTTTTATGGTCAAATGCCCAGGAAATAGCCATCCACAATTGGAACCATTTTTATCACGGAGGCTTTGAACACCGTCTCTGGCAGGAACTGGAGGGTATGCTTGATTCCATCCGGTTTTGATTTCGTAGCCGACCGTGTGATCAAAGGGCGCATCTATCCGGCCCTGGCACGGCACCAGGCCAGACCTTACACACAGGCCTGGCGGGAGTTTGGACAACACTGGCCCTGGACCACTCCCCTTAGGATACAAGAATACTGCCAGCAGCACGGCGTTCCAATCACAGTGTGGGACTGTGACAGTCGCCCCGATCATCCGGTCTGGTATCCTATTTGTGTCGGGTTCTTTGATTTTGAAATTGATTATCTAGCACTGGTGCCGCCGACCGTGGCAGCCGGCGTACTCGAAGGGCGTTTTCGTTTGTTGTTCTGGTATCACGAGGGTGACAATCCCGAACGTATCAGAGCTCGCTTGCAAGATCTGTGCAGCCAGCACCACTGGCCCGGCGATTGCTATGTGTTTGTGAGTGCCAACACCGCGACCCGGCGATTGGATAATTTTGTGTACTTCGCGGATTTTGAATTCTGGTACTACCAGCGCAATCTAGAAGTGGCACCAACTGCGATCAATCACTGTGCCAGGTCGCGAGATTTTACTGTGCTAAACCGAGTGCACAAGCCCTGGCGTGCAGCTGTGATGGCAGACCTGCAGCGACACGGTCTTCTGGACAACAGTTACTGGAGTTACTGTTCCGGCTCAGGTGCAGACGAGCAAGATGGCCCGATCACAGTGGATTCTATCGCCCAGCTGCGCTATGCTCGCACCCAATTTCTGGAATCAGCACCTTATTTCTGCGATAGCCTTGCAGACCAGGATCGCAACAATCACGGAGTAACTGTCACAGAGCATCATAGCAACAGTTGGTGCAACATCGTGATCGAAAGCCAGATGGATGTAGATCAGAGCGGTGGAGTATTTCTCACAGAAAAAACATTCAAGCCCATCAAGCATGGACAACCTTTCTTTATCGTTGGCGCTGCCGGCAGCCTGGCCGAGCTGCGCAGCATGGGCTATCGTACCTTTGATCATGTGCTAGACAACAGCTACGACCTAGAAACCAACGCCACACATCGATGGCAGATGACATTGACCAGTATACAGCGTGCGCATTGTGAGGGACTGGACCATATCTACCAGGCCTGCCTAGATGATCTCAGACACAATCAACAGTTATTCATGACCTGCCATCAAACTCGCCTAAATACTCTCCAGGAGACCATCAATGCCCGTCGTTAGTTCCTATACCAGCTGGCAACCGCTAGATGAAGTCATAGTGGGTCGTGCCTATAGCGCAGACTATTTTGACTTTATTGAAAATGCGCAAGTACGCAATCAATTGCAACAGATCCTAGATGAAACCCAGGAAGATCTCAACAATCTGGCCCGTGTGATTGAACAGTACGGTGCCCGAGTGCGACGCCCGGATCTTCCAGATCGAGATCAATTCCAGCAGAGCCAAGTGGCCGGCCACGGTGCACCTTTGCCTCCTTTGACCCCCCGGGATTGGCAGATTACCCTGGGCGAAAAACTGTTGCGAGTGCTACCCGTAACCGAGTTGGACGGCCTGTGTGCCGAGTATGAATCACAACAACCGGGTTCGGTGATCAACCCACACGGCTCCAGCTGGCGTGAAGATTGCATACTCAACGGTGCGTCGGCCAGCTGTATCGTGCGGGTAGGGCGAGATGTGTTCTTTGATAACAGTGACTTCTTGCGCCCCGAACAGACGCGATGGATAGTGGACACGGTGCTGGGTACTGGCTATCGCATACACGAAGCCATCACTGATGGACACGGAGACGCTGTGTTTGCCATACTCAAACCCGGTGTGCTACTCAGCAGCAAACATGATGTGAATCTAGATCTGACCGCGGACTTCCCGGGCTGGGATGTGCTCAAGATCTGGGACAGCTCAATCTGGGCCGCCATGGAAGTGGGCAAATTCAAATACGAATCAAACCCCGGTGCCTGGTACGTGCAGGGACAAACACCTACTCCAGAGTTCACGGATTTTGTCAACACCTATCTCAACAAGTGGACCGGGTTCGTGGCCGAAACTGTGTTTGATGTCAACTGCCTGGTACTGGACGAACAGCACGTGATCTTCTCGGCCTACAATCGCGAAGTGTTTGAGTACTGCAAACGCCACCATATCGAACCCATCATTGCCGAGCTGCGTCACAGCTATTTCTGGGATGGCGGCATCAGCTGCTGCACACAAGACATCCGTCGACGCGGTGGTCTGGAAACTTACCTATAATTTCATGATGTGATAGCTGCTGAGTCTCCAGGTGCCCTGGGGCACCGGATTCAACATGGCATGCCATTGCAGTGGTTGCGATCCATCGGCGTTGGCATGATTCAGCATGATATAGCCAGTATTGACACGGCTCAAAAACTGATGCTTGAGGCTGTGCTCGTCTTTGTAGTGATAGAATCCAGTGCCATATTGTTCGCCTGGAGCAGCCCAATACATCTGTATGCTGTTAGGCAGATGACCGTCGGTGTGTAAGGGACAATGAAATCCCGCTAGATCCAACCACCACTGACCGTAGATTCCAGTGAACTGTGTGTTCAGAGCCCGGTTGATGTCCGGTAAGAGATCTGAAAACCAACGCTCGATGTGATCAAGCTGATCTAACTCTACGCTGAGTCTGTGGTGAAGATTGCCGGCTTTGGCCACTAAGTTCAACCAATCCAGACCGAGAATATGTGCCACTTGTTCCGCAGTCAATAGATCCGATACCGACCATAAACGATGTTCTGAATCCAGACTCTGGATGTTCATGAGCAAACCTTTATTCCATACAGAGCCTGGAATCTATCTGCATCTCCTCGATCATTGACCATGGGTTCTCCGCGTATGTTGAGACTGGTGTTGAGCAGCATGGGGCAACCGGTGCGCTCGTACCAGGCTTCTAACAATTTGCGCAAGCCCGATCCATCTCGCGGCACAGTTTGCACACGACTAGACCCGTCATGATGCACGATAGCAGGAAATAGATCAGGACGCCTACAATGAGCGACCACTTGCATATACCTACTGTCGTGCCAACCAGGAGGCATAACAAAGTAAGTGTCACACAGTTCCTCCAGAATCGCTGGCGCAAACGGTCTGAACTTTTGTCTACGTTTGATCTCATTCACTTGATCCTTGATGTTGGGGCCACGAGGATCAGCCAAGAGACTGCGATTGCCCAAAGCTCGTGGCCCCCACTCAGCCGCACCCGATGCCACACCACATATCTTGCGTTGCTCCAGCTCGCACAATATCTGTTCCACTGGATATGGACCGGGTATCACGTGTCCTAGATAGGCCGAGTTCCAGTGCAGGCGGGTGCCCAGGCTCAGGGCCGCAGCGCCTAGGCTGGACCCGGCATCACCGGGGTTGGGCATGATCCAGATGTTGTCAAACGTGCGCCCCAGCTCGGCATTGGCCACGCAGTTCAGGGCCACTCCACCCATGTAGACCAAGTTAGGCGAACAGGTAAGGTCCCCGGCGCGACAGATTACTTCTTGTATTAGTCCCTCGGTAACTGCCTGTGCCGCGGCTGCGATGTCCTCGTTTCGTTCCGGGGTCATTTCACAGGGATCAAATCCTGCATGTAAGTTCTGCCGGAAAACCACTCCATGATGATCCTGTACATATCGAGAGCGCATCCAGGCGGCGCCACTGGGATCACCATAGGCTGCCATGCCCATGGTGATGTATTCCTCTTCCATGGGACGCAGACCCACTTCTTGTGTTATGGCACTATAGAACAGCCCTATGCTGTGCGGATAACGCTGCCGCCACAGGCGTCGATACTGTGCCCGTCCCTGTGCATCATAGCTGGCATGATAGATCGAAATGGTATCCAGTTCACCGATAGCATCAATGACCACCACAGCCGCCGATTCAAAAGGCGAAGTCTGGAATCCAGCAGCGGCATGGCTGAGGTGATGTGGCCAACAGCGCACCTCGCCCACGGCCAGCTGGCGCCAACCATCGCCCACATATCGGTCCAGTGCGCCCCGGGTGGTCCACGGTCCCCAGGCATGTTGGCCCGATATCAGCTGCTGTAGGTTGTGCATCCAGGGACGTTCATAGTATGCTATGGTATCGATGCCCAGGTTGGCCGCATCCTGGAATAGATCAGGGTGTATGTGAGCATCGTTTTTGATGCCACTGTAGCGTTCACTGTGACCGGCAAACATGATGCGGCCATCACTGCGCACCACGCTGAGTGCCGCATCGTGGAAGCCTGCACTGACCCCGAGTATGTGACGCAATTTCACTGGATCACTTGTAGATAAAAGGATCTCTTTTGCGCAGTTCGCGCAGTTTGCGGCGATAGCGTATGTGTAGTTTCACGCGGTCAATTAATTTGCGAATCCAATTCATTTTGTTGCTCCTATTATGGAAATCTGCTGTTGTTTGAAGTCCGGTTCACTCCAGTGATAGGGAAATTCCCTATAAACAGCACCGGTACGTATGCTCCATACGTCCAAATAGTTAGCCAATTTATTCCAGATCTCTGCATAATCGTCTGTGCCAAAACTGCGACGTAGATTGACTTGGCCTATCTGCGGGTGGCCTATGGTAAGACCGGGATCATCAGGATCAAACCCATTGCGCACCAACCATAGTCTGAATTCGTCCAGCTGCTGTTGTTGCCAGTGATAGGCACCAGGATCTCGGGCCCACTCGATGTCGAAGTCCCCGGCCGCCTCGGTCTGGCTGCGTAAAGTGCTGGTAGTCAACTCGCCCACTCTGCTGTCTCGACCTTCGTCCTGGAACACCTCCCAGTGATGCTTGCCCACGGCCTTGTTCACGCCCACATACACTCCACCCATCTTTCGATTGATAGTGTCTATGCCAAACAGTTCGTAGTCCTGGGGTTCTAGTTCAAACCTTGGGGCATTGAGCCAGCACATGAGCTGGCTGGGTCTGGTCCATTCGGGCGCATAAGCCCATTTGCGATAGCTGAGAGCCCAGCTTTCAAACTCGTGGCACAGGAGGTTCAGCTGCCTGATATGCCATTTGACTTCAGGAGATGCCCTCTGCGCCACCGGGCTGATACGTCCACTCACACCTTGGGTATCTTCAAAATAAAGATGCAGGCTATTCATCCGGTTGTGTACTAGTCGTCGTCCCGGTAAACCGTCACCCACTGGTCCAGATCCTAGGCAGTTTTCCAGGGTGAAAGAGTCTTCTATATGGTAACCAACATCGCTGGCATTGATAGCCGCGATGGTCTGGTTTACCTGGTCCAGTATGAAGGCACCATTGCGTTGGCTTTCGGGCCAACCCAGCCAACAGTAATTTTTTTCCAGGTGATATCCCCGATCCAGGAGATGGTTCAGCTGGCCTAACCAGCGCCGAGACAGGCTGTTGTCCCAGATGTCAATGTAGACCGGGAGTAATTCTTGTGTGTTGATATTCCTGAGATGGATCTCAATCTGTTCTAATACTCTGCCACCACTCATAAAGTCCTAGGTCCCGTTGTAAAATATTGCCCATGGTGAATTGATCACCACGTATCTGTTCTAACTTCAAGATACGTTGTTTGCCACGGCGTAGACCCTCCTCCCACTGGTCTGGCCATTGTTCCTGGAAAGTGGGTCTTTTCAATAGCTGTTCTAGTACCGCTTGCATGCTGCCTTGGGTTATGTAGATCAAAGGCTGCACTGTTCTTTCCAACAGATACCGTGGCAATGCTAACGGACTCATCACGATATCGGGTCCAAAGCTGAATATGACCTTGCTAAGAAGATCCACACCCAATCGATCGGCGAGACCTTCCATGGCCACTACTTCTAGCAGACCCGGGAGAGTCAGGGTAAAATCTATGCGCATCTGCCGGCGATTGCGCTGTTGGCTCAGTCCCTGCTGAAAATTCTTCAACCACTGCTCGTAGTCCAGTCCCGTGCGTATGTATTCACCAATCTGGCCTGTGCCATCAAGACTGGCGCAGATCTGCCAGTCCCGGATATGCGCCAGTATGTCGCGATATAGATTGATACCACGGTAATCTACCCTACTGAGATTGGTATTGTATCTGGCATACACCCGCGGTCCATCGCCCAGATCTATAATCCTTTTCATGTAGCGCCAATGTTGCTCGTACATGAGTGGTTCACCACCTACCCAGTAGATCTCTTCCACACGGTGCTGTTCCACTGCCAGGGCAAATTCCTGTTCGACCTGCTGACCCTGGAACTGAGAAATCTGTTCACGCACCTGGGGTTGCATCCAGGAATTCTTGGGATTGTTCCAGTCGATCATGCCATGCTGGCGTTGCTCGGTTTCCCAGGCACTGCTGAGCATGTCTCCACAGGTGCGGCACTTGAAATTGCAGAGGTTGCTGAACCGATAGTCCCAGCTCACGGGCTGCATAGTGGTATGGCCGGTATCATCTGTGTTGGCCCAGACGTCATCGTATTTGTGCCTGAACAAGTGCCAGAAATAGTCGCGATACACATCGGTATTGAGCAACTTGTGGTTGCATACCTCACATTCAGGCAAGGTCTCCCCGGCCATCATCCTGCGACGCACTGATCTCATGTGTTCGCTATTCCAGTGCTGGTCTAGTGCAACAGGTACATAACGTCCAGAACCTGCTGCGGTGTCTATGTATTGGCGAAAGTTCTGCGCGGGCTCTCGACTGGCACAGCACATCCGTCTTTCTGTAATTGGAGATAGATAGGTATGGGTCCAAGGAGCCATACAGAAGTTTTTGTTTTTGAGAGCTGTCACCGATTTACCCGAGTGGCTATCCATTGATAGGTTTTTTCCAAACCCAACTCAAGCTGATCGGGCGGCCGCCACCCCAGAGTTTGCTGTATAAAGTCATTGTCACTCACGCGACCCATCACGCCCACCGGTCCCGGAATGTTGCGTATGTGTATGGTCTTGCCTGCCAACTGCGCTATCAACAGTGCCAGGTCATTGACGGATATTATGCGCACACTGCCTAGATTCACAGGCTCATGACAGTCGCTGGCCACAAGACGATGTATGCCTTCGACACACTCATCTATGTAAAGGAAACTGCGTGTCTGTGTGCCCGGACCCCAGATGTCGATGGTGTCACCGTCGTTGGCCAGGGCCACTTTGCGGCACAGGGCCGCAGGAGCTTTTTCTCGCCCACCATCGTAGGTGCCCAGGGGGCCAAACACATTGTGGAAACGTGCTATTTTCACATCCACGCCATGATTGCGATGTATGCTGGCAAACAAACGTTCACCAAACAACTTCTCCCAACCATATTCGCTGTCGGGTGCAGCAGGATAGGCCGAGTATTCTGTCAACTGCCCACCGCCCGCACGCAGCTGATTGTGTGCCGGATACATGCAGGCACTGCTGCTGTAAAAAACCCCCGGAATTTCACACTGTATCACCTGGTTGATCACGTTGATATTGATGGCCGCCGAGTTGAGCAGGATCGCACTGTCATTCTCACCAGTGAACACATATCCCGCCCCACCCATGTCCGCGGCCAACTGATACACTTGGTCTATGCCTGGAACCACCACCCGCCGGACCTGGTTCCGATCGGTGAGATCTACTTGATGGAATTCATGTGCAGCGGTAGGAGAATACTGGGGAAACTGCAAGTCAGCGCCGATCACATAGCAACCACGATCGCGCAGGCTCTTGGCCAAGTAGCTGCCAATAAACCCACCAGCACCACAAACTAAAACTTTTTTTTGTGCCATTTGTTTGCTTCTCCTGCATAGTATTCGCTGACTTGTTTATGTATCTCAGAATCCACGATGTGGTAAAAAGGTCTATAGTGTCTTGTGCGGGCATAGTCCCAGAGGTTGATCCGGCTGCGGTAGCTGTGATATTCCTGGAAATACTGCCGATCCACATCACCGTACTGTGGGTGTTCAAAGCCGCCCTGATCAAACAGGAACGGTACGCCACTGCGTGCCAGGCGTGCTAGGGTATGTTCAATGGTGATCTTGTTCTGATAGATCGCCAGCTCTAGATCAAAGAATCTCACAAAATACTCACGCAACACTGCCAGGTCCTGATGATCAAACGGTGTGGTCGTGGTGCTGGCTGTGTGATAACTGAAAGGTTCTATGCGTCCCTGGTATCTCTTTTCTCCGCGGGTGCAGCTGGTAAAACACACTATCACGAAATCCGGTGCCTGGGCCAGGGCCCGCTCCACCTGCTGGGCTATCAAGAGATTGGTGGCGCAGACCTGGGCTAGATTGATTGTCTCATAGTGCTCACACAATAGGTCTGCCCAGCAGGCACCATAGTCGGGGTCGCTGACCGCGAAACTGTCGGCACAGATCGCTAGGCGCATGTGAATCTCTTGATCTCGTCTAGGATCTCCGTTTCAAACCTCTCGATCACCAGCGAGAGATCAAAAAACCTGTGGTGGTTGTGCCGTAATTTTTCCTGGGTAACGGCGTCCCAGGCGCCGCTGTGTCGGTTGTGCTGCGGCACCACATCCTTTACCAGGTCGATCACTGCTTCCAGTCTATCATTGTCCACAGTCACGGTGTCGTAGCTTTCAGACCAAAGATGATCAAAGGTTTCAAAACCCTGGCTGCGTATGAACTTGAGAGTGTCTATGCTGCCGGCCAACACGAACGGATGAAACCAGGCCAAGGGTTTGTAGATTTTTTCGCTGACTTCGGTCTTGTAATTGCGTCCAGTGGGCGATCGGAACCAGGCGTCGCTGCGCATCCAGGATTCCACTATCACGCTGAATCTGGTGCTGTCATACCACTGGGGATTCATATAAAATTCCCAAAACACAGGTCCGGATCGTTCGGTGGGATCGTCTAGGGGCCGGTCGCGCTCCACATAACTCCATCGTGCTGTGGTCAGCTGAGGTGTCAGGGCTTGGGCCATGCGGTCTCGATGTGCTCGCTGTTTGTTCATGAGCATGAGGAAATCGTGTGTGAGCCCAGTGTTGGGACGATAACGATCATAGCCATCACAGGACGCACGCATGGCTGTGCTGTACCACATCCAGTGTGGTGATCGTATGGTCAGCCTGGCGCCATCGGGTTCAGATGGCATGTCTACATCGCCATCCAGCAGATGATCTATTATCACACGGTGTCCCCGAAACTCTAGATCGCGAAACCAGGCCGAGCGATTTTGGTTATAGAAATCCTGCTGATAAGTGGTATAGATCGCATGGTCGTTGCTATAGCTGCGTCCCGGTTCAAAGGGCACCAATTCAAAGTGCCTGTCTACAATGGGGCGTATCCAACCACAGAGAAAGTTTGCATAATCTTGTTCTCTATAGAGTAGTTTTTGTTTAGACATTAGTTTTTAATTTCTGCATATTCTACTATGGGTAATATAATTTCACTAATAATTCGTTGTTGAACCAATTTAGTATCAAAAAATCTATCATGATTATGCTGCAATTTTGATTGGGTTTCGGCATCATAATCTTGCATCTTGAAATTATCTGCAATATCTATAACTGCATCTCTGCGTTGTATAATATTTTCTATGCTATCATAACTTTCATCCCAGAGATTGTCAAATGTTTCAAAACCCCAACTTTTTAGTGTAGATAAATGAGTTCGTTGACCATAGACAACAAACGGATGATAAAATGCTAGAGGTTTTAAAGTTTTTTCTGACACCAATGGATTATAATTGTATGTCGGATTATTCTTGCTGGATAAACGTTGTGTACTTTCTATCACTATACTAGCATAAGTTTGATCATACCAGTCTGGATTAAAATAGCGTTGTGTGTCCCAATCCTGCATATCCCTATCATTGGGTAACTGCCGACCGTTTTCAACATAACTCCATAACAATCCTTCTGTATTGATATGTTTCAAAAAATCATCTCGAGCAGGTCGACGTCTATTGATTGGCATAAGACCACGATATTTTAACTGTTTTTTTGGAATATATTTGTCATATCCGATATGCTTCCACCATAAACTTTCATTATACCAGCACCACGATGAGCAGTGTATATTGTAAATAGGCAATGTATGTATGGATAATCGTTCCCACAAAGAATCTAAAATAATACGAAATCCCCGATCTAGTAATTGATCAATGTTTTCTTTTTTAAAATCTAAAACATTGACGTAATATAGCGTATCTCTTGGATATGTTTTAGCAGTATCAAATTGTTCAAATTCTAGATAAGGAGCAACCAATGGCCTTATCCAGTCGGCATTAAAACTAGTCAAAGATTTAGAATACACCACCTTGATTGGCATTAATTTGGTCCTTGATAATCGATAGCCTGGGCCAATTCGGGGTGATCTTGCCTGAGATCCGTGCCACGCTTCCAGTCAAGGTCACGCACCTTCATGCGCAGGATATTGCCATCGAGGCTGGCTCCGTTGCGCATGAAATCACAGATGCGATCAAATTCCTGCCGATGCCGATTGCTGACCTGTGCTGCCTGCAAACGAGCACTGACCTGTTGTTTGGCCTGTTCTGGCAAGGTGCTGATACTGAAGTAGTAGGCTTCGTGCATCATATTCCAGTACACAAAATCAAACTGCTGCTGGTCGATCCAGTGTGCCAGTGTTTCTAGATACATCACATTGAACACATTGACTGTGCTACAACATTGCAGTTGGATACAGCTTAGTCGAGACTTGAGTTCTTGGAATCGACGTATGTTCTCTGTGACCTCCGACCACCGGGCGTTGGTTCGTTGATATTCAAAACGATTACCCGTGTCGTCGATACTGAACGCGATCTCCACGGTCTTGAAATGCTGCCAGATATCAGGACCACGCTCGGGCCACTGGGTACCGTTGGTGTTGTAGTGTATCTCTACCTGATGCGCGATGCCACGATCCACCATGCCTTGCAGGAGATCAAAGTGTTCCTGGATCATAAAAGGCTCGCCGCCGGTGAACTCGATGTAGCGTATCTGGTCCAGGATTCCGTCGATCTGGGTCCAGAACTGTGTGTTTCCTCGGGGCCAGGCTCCGCGGCGCAGCATGGTATAATGAAAGCTGGCTTTCTTATTCTCCACGTATTGCAGTTCCTCGGTGGCAAAGGTACTTGAACTCCATGATCCACAGATGCGACATTTGAGATTGCAGATGTTACCCAGTTTGAGATCCAGGAACATCAAGGGTTTGGCATCCTGAGTCCATTCAGTATCTGTGACCATGTGTTTGAGCCGATCCAGTGTGTGCATGCGTTTGCTGGTACGGCCAGCACGTTCTTCCTGCCAGCATTTGCGACAGGTGCGTGGTTGTTGTCCCACCAGGAACTGCTGCCGTAGATCCTGCATGTATTGGCTGTCCTGGGCGTCCTTGAGCGAGCACTGCTGGAGATCAAACTTGGCACCTTGATCGTCTGTGATCTCTTCTTCGGCCAGGCAACAGGGTCGCAGGCTACCAATGGGGCTGGTCTCCAGGCTAACCCAGGGCAATACACAGAACTTGTCGTGTGGTATTTTCATCGCAAGGCCTTGAGCTCGGGCAGGATATCAAGGCAATTTTCTCCGCGTATGGCATCTAGTTCTCGAGTCTTGTGCCAGAATCGAGGTATCAAATGAGTGTTGTCTGTGGCCATCATGAAGTTTACCGCACTTTCAAATCCCACTGTGGCACGGGTCAGTGGATCCTGAGGCCGCAGCCACTCAACATGCTCTTCAAACTTCACCCGCAACCTCTGTTTGTACTTCATGGGAGCGATGTCTATGCGGAGGTGAGCAGGATCCTGCAGGATGTTCACATTGAGATCCTGTGGCCGGATCAGTCCCAGATCCACCCAGGCACGATGGAAATCTGGAAGATGCCAGGCGTTCATGATGCTCAAGGTAGGAGAGATATAGAAGTCCACCCCGGGGCAGATCTCCAGCATCTGTTCACGATTGCGTTGTACTACGTCCCAGTCAGTGCCACGGCGTATGTATTCAGCACGCGGACCCATGGCATCTAGACTGGCTCCCACAGCCACTGAATCAAATCGTCGCCAATAATCAAATACTGATCGATCTTTGAGACGTACTTGTGTGAAGTTGGTGTTGTAGATCAGCCGCACGTCAAAACGCCCACGGCGTTCCAGTTCTTCCAGGATGCGATAGTGCTCGTCCATCATCAAGGGTTCTCCACCAGCGAAATAGATCTGCTCCACATAGTCCATGTGCGGCAGCAACTGCTCCCACATGTCAGTGGCAGATCGTCCAGCGATGTTTAGTGGTCGATTTTTCTTGGCCCAGTCCGAACCGGCCAACTTGGCCTGATCTTGATACCAAGAACTGGAAAATATATGGCCACAACTGCGGCAACTGAGGTTACATAGGTTGCTGAAACGTATGTCCCAGTAGGTCATCTCAAAAGGATTGCTATCAAGTTTCTTTATATGATGGCCGTGATGCTTGTTGGCACTGCGGCGTCCGGAAAAGAACCCCGCCTGTTCTTGCTCATAGCATCTGCCACAGGCCGGATTTGGCCTTTCGGCCAACATATCCGCTCGCAACTGCGTCATGGCTGCACCTTGCCAGATTTCTTCCAGGGTGTTTTTCCTACAGTCGCCCACAGGATACTGCATTTCTCCATGGCAACAGGGATAGGCTTCGCCCGTGGGATAAGCATGCAGGTGTATCCAGGGGTACATGCAAAAAACCTTGCTCTGTGTCAGCAAGAATCTTTCGCGGTCCGATAGTTCATCCAATGTGATATTGACAGGATCGGTGCTACTGTAATTGTATTGTGTCATACCATTCCTTTAGTCGGGGAAAAGTGCTACCAAAACACTTGTGTCTACGCTGATCATACTGTGCATAGAATTTGCAAAAATCGTTGTGCAGCTTGGGCATGTCAAATGCCTCTCGATGTGGGGTCTTGACCACATCCAGATAATCAACCAGGCGCTGGATGTGATTGATCTCATGTTCATGCAGCAAAGGGTTTTCCCGATTGAACCGCAACCATTCGGCTAAGCGGCTGCCGTAAAAGCCACGGATTTCATCGGGCAAGACCAGGGCACTCTGGAAGCTGGGGAAACGCAGGATATTGAGGGTGAAATTTACCCGGTCGCGGCCCCAACGCTGTTTGAGTCCCAGAACGAGACTGAGATAGTTGGGCAGGCTATCCAGGCACAGAGCATTGATGGTGCACATGCTGTGCACAGCACGCACACGACTGTTGCTCAACAGGAGATTGACATTGCTCAACCACTGGGCAAAATCCAGACCATCACGGATGTATTCGGCCTGGCCGTTCATGCTTTCGTTGCTGGTGTAGATGTCTACCTGTGGAATCGTGTCCAGTCGATAGAGTAAGTTCTGTATGCGTTTTTGATCTACACCGAGATTGGAATTGATGGCCAGGCGAGTGTGGCTACGGCCCTGGTTGGCCGCAAACCAGTCTATCAGGCGCCAGGTATAGCCCGACATCAGGGGCTCGCCACCAGTGATCCGCAGTTCATGCAGGGTCCGGTGGAGGTCCGATTCCCACCACTGGAAGAAGGCTTCCACGTAGGGGTTGGTTTGGTTGATGGTATAGAGTTGGGCGCTGTCGTGGGTGTGAGTAAAATGATTTCTACCGTCAGATAACAGTCCGGTATAGGGACCATTGTCGTGGATATCTCGGACCCAACTGCTGCTAAAAGCAGGATTACAATAGCTACAGGCAAACTGGCAGGTCCTGTCAAAGCTGATTTCCAGGGTGCGGAGATTGATGTCCTGGTCTGCTGGTGTATCGCGGGCCTCTTTTATAGCCTGGATGGGATAGATACGGCTCTTGTACACGCGATCGCTCACGGCGTCGCGGCCCATGTCCTCGATCTTCCAGCAGTATTCGCAGCCCGGCGGGCGTTGTCCGGCCTGCATGTCAGCACGATCCTGTTTCTTTTCGGGTGTATTGTGCAGCAGCCGTGGATTGGCCTGCACTGCATCGATATCTACTCGGTGTGCTGGTGGATGATGGCAGCTGGTGGTCATGCCGCTGCCCAACCAGATAGTGGCATTGTACCACTTGGCCGCACAAAAGCTGGGGCTGAGCGGATCCAGTACCTGCTGTCGGAATTCAAGATCGTTCATGATAATCTTTCTATGTATGCTGCCAGATCCGGTGGCAATTTTTGGCGCTGCTCCTGGTTGTGTTCTTGCAATCTCGCATAATTGTGTTCACATACTGCGCGGCTCTGTGTCAGAAAATCCCATGCACCATTATAGCATATATCTTGCACAATCGCAACGATCCTGTCTGCTCGATCCCGGGGATCGTCAATCAGATCAAATGATTCATCGATGATGTGATCAAAGGTCCGGAAACCCGCGGCACGGAGATCTCGATAAAATCCCCAATTGGCCGCTACCACAAATGGGTGCAGCATAATCATGGGCTTCCAGATCTTTTCTGTACGAAAAGTATAAGGATAGTCGAAGATAGTTTCGGTTACTAGACTGAAGCAGCTATCAATGTAACACAGGGGATTCACTATGGCATCTCCCCAGGTATTGCCAAACATCACGTGCTTGGCAAAGTCCTCTTGGCTGGCTGCTGCAAGGTTAGGCAAAGACCGGGGTATCTCGTAATGCTCGGGCAAGAATCTCAGAGGTTCGGTTTGATCAACTACCAGTGAGCTAGACCATGGCATGCTCACTGTGCGATTGAGATTGCTCCACAGCGAGCGTTCCAGCACACCTACATGTCTGAGTCTGTCGATTAGATATTTGCGGTGCGGTCTCAATCGACCATTCAGGAACAGAAAATCGTAATGCTTGGTGCTGGTGAGCACTTCCGGAGCCCGGCGGTATGCCTCTTGGTTTTCTGTATAGGTCACGATGTTGGTGAAATAGCCATCGGTTTTGAGATAGTGGATCCCGAACTCAAGTTCACCGCTGGTTATCAGGCCCAGTTGGCCATTCTCCACTAGATCTCGTATCCGCAGTCGTTTCAATTGCAACAGTATGGTTTCACTGCCTTCGGCGGGATTGCAGAAAATGATCCTACCTGGATAGTTCCGAGCCAGATCGCATATGGTTTTCCAGTGTTCTTTGAGCTGTAAGCGGCCAATGATGTAGCGGCAATCGGGGTCAAAATCTACCTGGTTCCACTGCCAGAAACTGGCATCGGCGTATGGCTGCAACAGATCCCAGACCTCGGCCCACTCATCTACCACCAGCTTATAGGGTCCTAGCATGATAGGCACACTCCTGCCACCAAACGGCCATCTCGGGGAAAGTTTCCAGGAAGTTGGTTTCTCGGCGGCGGTCGTGTTCGGCAAAAAAGCGATAGAAGTCCGCACGATGTCTAGCAAGATCTGCTGCAGGCATGCTTTGTCCAGCACGCATCCATGCTATGTCGCGATCCAGGCGCGCTATCTCATAGTCCTTGAAACCTTGGAAACGTGTTTGTTCTGTTTCCACCTGGCGTAGCATCCAGGCCCAGAGATGCTCCAGGCGATCTGCATAGCTCTCGGGCAGGATCTGGAGACTCTGCCAGGCTGGTTGCCTCAAGACCGGGGTGTCAAACCACACCCTCTGATATGTGTGGCTGTAGGTCTTTCTCAGGCCCAGGATGCCTGCGAACAGGCTATCAAGGCTGGTCACTGACAGATTGTTCATGGTCACTATGAATGTGAGACTGTTGCGGTAAGGTATCTCAGTCAAGAACTGATTCACACGATCCCACAGGAGATCAAAGTCCAGGCCATGGCGCATGTATTCGGCCTGTACGCCCCAGCCATCCAGGCTCACATACTGCATAAAATGTTCCAGGCGTCCTTCCTGGCATAATTCTATCAGGTAACCCTTGTAGCGTTGCCAGCTCTTCTCGTCCACAGAAAAATTGCTGGTCACGCAGAGGTGCAGATCGGACCTGGGATGTTCCAACGCATAATCAAATACCCGATAGGTGTTACGGTCTAACAAGGGTTCGCCGCCGGTCATCCTGAAGTGGCTCAGCTGCGGATATAGATCGGGCCACCACTGCCAGAATGCCTCTACATAGGGATTTGGCTCCCGGGCAGGGATAGGGCGCCGATCCCCAACAAAATGCTCTGGAGCATTATGAGGTACCAGGGTAGGGTATGCGCCCAGTCTAGATACTTCGTCGGCCCAAGAACTGCTAAATTGAGGGCTGCAATAGCTGCACCGGAGATTGCAAGCATGATTGAAATTGACTTCAACATAGCTAGGAATGACATCTTCATCTCCGGTTGAGTTACGGATACGTTCAAAATCCACGGCGGCCCAGGGCTCGCCGGATCGGTAGTGGCGATCGCTGAGTTTGCCTTGGTCCTCCATGTTCCAGCAGTACTGACATTCCACGGGACGTTGGCCGGCCAGCATCAGTTTCCGCTGCTGCTTCTTGTGTTCGGTGTTGTGCAGGGCCGCGGGATTGCGTCCGATGGATTCTATGGGTATCTTGTGCAGCGGAGGATGATAGCAACTGTTGTTGAGTCCAGTGGGCAGGTGTAGGCTGACCTGGCGCCATTTAGCTAGACACAGGGCTGGTCCCAACTGGGCATGCATGCGTTCGGCTTCGGTTAGGAACTGTGATTTAAAATCCTCTCCAACACGATCTCCGGCATTGTCATTGCTCACTTTAGTCCCATCTCCTGACGTATCTTAGTGGCTGAAATTTCAGTGATGCTGGCATCAAAGGTTTCTTCGCCTGAAGTATAGCCCACACCGCGACCCCAACCTATATGCACGATGCTGGGCACAATCTGGATGTCATACTGTCCCTGATACAATGGATCAAGATCTCGGCGTATGCGACGCTCCACTTCTTGCAACTCAAAGGGATTTGAATCTTGCCAGCCTTGCACATCCCGTATCTGTATTATGACCTGCCCAGTACGTTCCAGCAGACGCTCAAACAAAGCACGATGGCCTGGGTGCCAGGGCTGCCAGCGACCCATCATCTGCACCGTGGGCTGGCGCCAATCAAATTGTGGCCGGTGCTGGTCGCGTAGGATACGGTCACCTATGTACGCAGCCCAGTACTGGGCGTTTTTTTCGGTCACACGAAAATCATAAACTTCTGGAGGCACGAACAGCTTGTTAGTGTCTTCATATCTACCCTCGTCAATAGTGTCCATCCAGATAGTCCAGTCTGCCTTGAAGTTATTACGCATTTCAGGGATAGGCGCAACAAAATCACAGATCACAAAATCCTCTGTGCATTCAAGTGCAAACTGTAACATCCGTATGCTTTGACGTATGCGTCCTTCTCGACTAAAGTCCCAGTCGTTAAATTTTTTGCGCACATCGTCGGCGTTGAACCAATTTACTTTGACTTTTAAAAAGTCAGGACTAGGGATACCTTCTGCTGCTAGTAATTTTCCCGGGTTAACTTTTTGTATGTCACCGTTACATTCAATATAATTTTTGAGGGCTTGGGCCATGGTAGTTTTACCTGCACCCGGTAAACCCATTATGAGTATTTTCTTCACGGTCATTTTTCCTTTCTACAAATCACATTCTCAAACTCGCCGTTGACCTCGTCGCCCTTATTTGACCTTGAGCTGCCTCCATCTGACCAGATCTATCTGGGACAGGGACATGGCTGTTTGATAATTGTGTTCTAGTACTTCGTGCATATCATTGTATAGGTCCAGCAGCTGGTGGGACGATAGCGATTGCAGTCGTTCAATGATATCCAGTATCGCGTGTATTTGTACGCCAGTATCATCCTCGTCGTGTCCTTCGTCCCACCAACGATCAAACGTACGGAATCCTAATTCTTTTAGACGACGCAAATAATAGCGCGGGCCCTGTATTATAAACGGCGTTTTCAATATCATCGGTCTATATGTTTTTTCAGTGATAAAAAAAGTATTACCTCTAAAATATGTTTCACAAACAATTTCTACAAAAAAATCTTGGTATCCAGACAAAAATAATTCCCGGTCACCGACCAATAGCTGCTGTGCAGGATTCAAAAACAGTGACTTATCAATAGTGATATACCTGTCTGACAATAACCTAGGACAGCTATCAAGAAATTTTGCGAACAATGTCAGATCTTTTATCGCGTATTGTCGTTGTAAATCTTCCAGTCCAATATTGTGTCTATGGAAATCATCATCGGCATTGTAGTGAAAAGTTTGAATGACACCTGATGGCCATCGATCATTGATGCACGCCGACAAGTATAATCTAGGTGCGTTAGATCTTCCTATAAAGATACCTGCGGGCTTGAGGCCAGGTTGTTTTTTGATTGTGATGCTATTGCAATCTCGAGCATGTTGCAATAGATGCATAGCCGGTTCATAGATTACTTTGAACTTGTCGCTGTACTCCAGTGCATTGGCTGTTTTTATTGTTATGTTCTGGGTGTTGAATTTATAAAAATCCGCCAGATCTTCCAATAGATCATACAACCCCAGAGAGCGTATATCTGGACCTTCTGCATTGAAATCCAGACAAAACGGAATCTGCCGAGACATCGCCTTGGCGATTTCGATATACACTATCTCTTGATTCCAGATTTTGCCGTCGATGGTTTCGATCATGATGGAGTGCACCGGTGTCACCAGCCCTCCTGCCGCCGGATCACATCGATCTCCCGGGTCATTACGCCTTGATTGTGCCAGTCGGACCGGTAGTGACGTTTGAAAAACTCACTCTGCTCGGCTTCTAACACAGCGACCGGCAATCCCAGCTGAGCATGCAGTTCTATGCCGACCTGCCCGGCCAGCACACGCGGATCTGAAGTTTCCACAGTGCGCCAGAGTTCTGCCAGGTTGTCAAACCACTGCACCTGATTGTGATCCCAATTGGTCAACACAGTCATATAAGTGCCCTGGCGGGAGCCTGCAATGGCCCACCACCCGTGTTCCACATCCGTGCCCACGTTGTGCCATATGGTAAGATTGTCCATGTTACGGCGATTGACCTGCTCTCTGAAGTCAGCCACACTGAGACGGCGACCTTGGTTCAGCACCATCTTGACGCCCTCACGAAACCCCGCACGCCAGGCCTGGAAAGCGGATCCATTGGGATAGGTGGTGCTGTAACAGTCATGCATGGCCCAGTATAAACTGTTCTTGTAGTCCAGACAAAAGTCCACGGTATGGGTGGCATTGCCGTCGGCCAGTTCGTGGGTGCGCATGTCGCGCACATAGGTCCTGGTCCAGGAGCTGATACCACCAGTGCCATAGCGCAGGCCGTTGACATGGTTGCGAGCGCGCCAGCGATACACGGCCTGTTCGTGCTCGGGCGTGGTATACTGCAAGGTGAGATTGAAGAATTCCGGATCAGGCAGATTGTCCCCGTCGATTAGAATAAAACGTTCGGTGGTGCTGGCTTCAGCAGCGGCCTTGTGTGCGGCGTCACTGCCTTTGACGCCATCCACCCGCTGGGCCCAGGGTGCCATGTTCCGTATCTTGGCCCAGAATTCTTCTTTCTGAGGTTCATCGTAGCTGAGATAGATCAGGTCTAGATCAGCGATGTCATCGCGTTTCATAGGTTCGTTTACTCCAACGTTGATTGGGTCGATCAGATTCCACTACCACGGCCACGCTCCAGGGGTCGCACGCGGTACCCTGCTCGCTGGGTACCAATTTTTCCAACACACGCCATTGCTGTTCCTGGATCTGTCCGTTGACCACGCGCAATCGCATGCTGTTACGGGTATAGGTTGCCTGATCGATATCTATATATGTACCGGGCAGATCCTCCATGCTGTAGAATAGTGGGCGGCCTGTGTTAGAATCGTAGTAGAGGCGATAAAATATGGGAGCAGGGCGCGGATATCCGGGCCAGCGTTTCCAGGTCATGCCCACCTCAACTTCATCCAGATCAGGTCCTGGCGGTTCTTGAATCTAAACGTCATTGAATCTGTAGTGGCGTGGGTGCTATAGCGATCACCTGGCAATCCAAACTGTTCCAGGACCCACACACAGATTTCATTCCAATCTACTCGATGAGCCCGAATCAAGGGAATCTCGATCACATACTTGTATTCAAGATGATCCATGCGTGGGCTCATGGTTGCCAACTCTTGACATGGTAATGCACCGCTCCCCATTGGGCCAGACCATTGATACGTAGCCCGTCGTCAACACTTTCCCAAACCAACTCCTGAGTCCAATCGGGGCCAACAGTGCCAATCATGTGCTGTTTCATGTGCACCATGCGCGGATATGTGGCCCAGGGCTGTGTGACTCGCTCTGGGCCCAGGATCTGGGCGGTCATGGCATAGACCAGATCGGTGCTGGGCTTGTCTTCGGCTGACAGTATCAAACGGCGATATTGATCCCAGTTCTGGAATATGTCGCGTACCAGCAGGAAAAAGTCACGGGCCAGTTCGCTACGGCGCCAGTAGGTCACGGCATTGTACAAATCGGGCAGGTGATTGTGGTCAAAAGCCCGGCGATAAAATCGAGATGTGCCTGGCAGGTCCTGCCAGGTGCGGCAACCGGCACTGATGCATACTTCTGTGTGACGCAGCTGATTCCACCAGTGCCGGATATCGCTCACGATCAGCATGTCTGCTTCCAGCTTGATGGTCTCCCGGAATGGTGTGAGATTGTGTACCTGCCAGTCATTGGCCCACACGTTATCATAGTTCACGTCCTGCAGCAGCCGCACATGATCGTAGCCTTGCGGACCTTCCCGGTCCGTAATCAGGCACACACGGGCTCCCTCGTGCCAATGGCGTAGGCTGTGTGTCAACCTGTGGGCACAGTCCAGATACTGGTCGCCTATGGCCACTATCACGAATCCCTGTTCTTCAGTGGGCCGCAACGATGCGCTCCAGGTGTGATTTGCCCATGGCATGGAAATCCATGTCTTTTAGCATGATGTATCGTGGCCTGTTGTTTTGATCCTGCCACGTTACCCTAAACTGACCTTGATCATAGTCCAGTGCGGCTAGAGGGGTTATCGAACTCAAGGACCAGGGTATACTGTTCACATCGCTGGTACAACCATTGACCAGCATCAGCGCGATGCTGAGCGCAAAGTCGTTGCGATAGGTTGACCTGTCGATACCATAGAGATCACGATAATGGTCCCAGTGAGATCTGATCATGCTCATCATACCAAACACCTGTTGAGCCACGGTTCCGCGCCGGAACATGATCACCGTGGCCCACCACATGGGCATACGATAACGTCCAAACCAGTTGAGACCTTCAAAGTCGTTTTGTCCAGTCACATCACGGGCCCAACGGTGTGCCAGTAACTGCTGAGAGCTATCTAGCAACGTGCACAGATCTCTGCTGTTGACTACATAGTCTGCATCCAGCAGCAGAGTCTGGTCCCAGGGCGAAAGATCATAGGCCTGGGCGCGATTGGCATTGTACCAGGTTGCGGTGCTGTCGTAGTCTTCCCAGTGTCTGGTACCTCCGCTGGCAGCGGCGGACACGATCACCTGATCAAACTGTCGGGTGGTGGATTGGTTCGTGACCACGGCCACAGGAATGTCTAGAAACTGTCGTATGCGGCGGGCATTCCACTCGGCCAGGGCCAGATAATCGGTGCTTTCATTGTTGAAAGCAAAAATGAGAGCACCCGTGGTCATCTCTGCTGCTGTATCTGCTGATACTCGCACTCCCAGGCATTCATTTGTTCTTGCCAGTTAGATTTCATTATGTCACACAGCGACCGAGCATTGAATCTCACAGGAGTATCATAGAGATCGGGCACAACCACTTCTTGATCACCGTGGAGCGCAAGAAACGTGATCATTTCAGGAGATGCGCGCCACATGCCACCGTTATAACCAAATACCAGACGTGCCTGATACTTTTCTTTCAGTGTGCGTTTGGCTGCTTCGTGGGCAAATCGAGCACGAGCGTGGGTGATCAAATCTTGGGTGTCCATGCTGTAATTATACAGCACTAGGCACGATCAGTCAAGTCTTAGGCGGTGGTAGCGGCCACGCTAGGCGATCCCCAGCTGGCTGTGAGGTATGTGGTGCTGGGTGGATAATAGGTCACTATGGTACAGGGCGCGGTACCCGGAGTAGCAGCCGACGCTGCCGTGCCGCCCGAAATGTCATCGCCGTCAGATGCGGACCAAGTGGTAGTGATAGTCAGCGCAGTGGATCCGCCATTTTTGGCTATGGCGTGCTGGATGAAATTCGAAGTGTAAGGTGCAGTGTCCGCAAACTGTTTGTATACGATAGTGGCCCCTGCACCGGCACCCAGGTCAAACCAGCCCGTGGTTGTGGCCAGTGTGTTGGGTGTGCCCGTACCACCTATCTTGGTGGTTCCGGTATAGGCCTGGCCTGCGATGGTCTGGGTATAATCACCGCCCGTGATGTAGATATCACCGCACAGGGTGTTGGCCAGATCGTTCCATTCGGGGTCGCCCACAGCTCCTGTGGCCGTTTTGCTCACGTCAATCTTGATGGTTCCGCCTGCGTTGAAGAAATATCTAGCAGCATCTGCGCTGGCCCAGGTCACGGTATTGGTAAAAGTTATGCTCCAGGTCGCGCCCGAAGTAGCGGTGGTCTTAGAGTTAGTGCCTGTGTAACCTGTAAATTGAGCGCCCGAAGCCGCGGCGTTGCCACGGTTGTTGTAGCAGTTGGTTATGTCAGTGTTCACGGCGGCCAACACCGCAATGGTGCCACCGGCCACAGGTGCCGAGCGTGAGGTAATGGCCGTGCCTTGATGGCTGGCCATGCTGGCGACAGTGTTGACCAGGCTGGCCCAGCTGGCTGCTGTCACCGAGCCGCCTATGCTCACTGTGCCTAGAGCAGTTTGTCCATATCCTGCACTGGTTGTGCCCGTGCCCCAGGTGGCGTTGACGTTGGCACCAACAGTGGTGCTCACGAAACCGTTGTAGTCTGCTGCTTGTATGGTACCGCCGACTGAGTATGTCATATCTATGTCTTTACTTTATGGTTACGATGGCCTCAACTGTGCCGTTATCATAGTTGAATTTATCTTCAAGAGCGCGACCAATCACGTTGAATGCTGTGGCTTCTCCGGGCTCGGCGGCTCTAGCGATACCATCCCCGGCGCTGACCAGGCGATCTCCTTTGCGTACCACACCAACTACCTTGACCGGAACCCGTCCAGTCATGGCCACGGGTGGGTGGGTGCTATCCTCACCAGCGCCGCCGTTCATGAGATAGGCTGGGCGCGTGCTGATCACACCAAAGATATTTTCGCTGAGTTCGGCGCGGCTACGAGTTATTTCGGCGCTGCCTCCCAGTTCAACCACTGTGCCCGCCTCTAGATACTCATCAGCAGCAAATCGCTCGGCTACGTCAGCATACAATGCCGTGGTTGCTGTGGCGAACACACGATTGAAGTAGTTTGAGCTAGATCCGATATTGCCCACAGCATTTGTGCCGGATTTTTCAATACCGGGCACAGTCACAGCGTTGGCAAATGATGTACCGGTGCTGGTGAATACCACCACATTGGACACACCGCCGATGCTGACGTTGGCGTTGCCATCGGACACACCAATTTGCACACGGCTAGTTCCGTTTTGTATCTGTGACACAGAAACTGCCGCACTTAGACCAGTTAACTGGCTGCCATTACCAAAATAGAAACTGCCAGTAATGTTGCCTGCAGCACTGATATTACCCGTGGCACTTACTGCACCACCAGTTACAACGTTGCCGCCTGTGATATTGCCCGTGGCTGATATCAGGCCCGCGGCCGATACAGCACCACTGGTTACAACATTGCCGCCGGTAACATTGCCGGTGGCCGAAATCAAGCCTGCGGTGAGCAGGTTACCGCCGTTGATGTTGCCCACGGCACTGACGGTAGTCCCGGCAGTGATCGCGGTAGAAACATTTAGAACGGAAATCACGTTGCCGCTCAGACTCAATGTAGTAGAAAGCAGGTTACCACCCATGATGTTGCCGGCAGCAGTGATCAGACCGGCGGTGATGATATTACCACCTGTGACATTGCCCGTGGCTGTGACCTGTCCCGATGTGCGTAGATTGCCGCCGGTTACGTTGCCAGACACGCTCACTGTACCAAACTGTCCCGTGCTGCCCACAAACAAGGGGTTGTTTGTGGTGGTCAGCGTAATACCCGGATAAATGGTAGGAAACGTGGCCAGCAGGCCCGCCTGTGGTGTGAATTGGGCAGCTTCATAGATGATGCCCACTCGATTGTTGTTTACATACAGGCTGGTGATGTATTTGGTGGCACCAACCGAATCAGTAATGGTTTCAGGAACAGCGCCCGACGTGCCCTGCGCTGCACTATAGGCCGGGCCCACCACGATGAACGTGCTGCCGGTGTAGACTTTCAACTGCTGGTTGGTGGTATCAAACCAGAGATCTCCGGCCACATTACCTGCGGGAGTGGATGCTGATGCGGTAGCGCCCGAAATCACCTTGAAACCTGTGCCCGTGTAACACTTCAGCACAGTATTGGTTTTGTCAAACCATAGCTGTCCCGTGAGTGGAGAACCGGGGGCGCTGGTATCGGCGCTGTTTTCCAGTAGATGGATAAAGTTTTCATCCAGGAAAGCACCGTAACCGGCATAGTTCTTTCCTACCAACGTCATTGAGCTAGACGTGTTCGTGGTACCATCTGCTATGGTAGCGAAAACTGTACCGTCTGTGAGAGTGATTGTATATGCCATATGCTTTGTCCGCGTCTAGTTCCTATATTTATACAGCGTTGATGTTGCTCAGCGTCTGTATCCTGATCGTGTAATCGATCTGTATCTGTCGATTGAGACTCTTTTGAACCGGGTGGAAAATCACGTGTGTCAGCAGTCGTAGATCGTCTACCGCGCCGTTCCAGCCCTTGAGTCCCAGCTCATCAAACACATATTCGCCATTGAAATTGGTACTGTTATCAAAGGCCTGCTGCTGCGGTGGTTCACCGTAGTCCAGCAGGCATGTGATCAGGATATCTGTGTAGACCGTGCCCGACGTATGCAGCACGGTCATTTTGTTGTTGATGGGATCTGTGTCAGCGGCGCTGTTGTCGTTGACCACTTTGCTGTAAGTTTCGTTATACAAACCCGCGCTCTGACCCGTGGTGTTGGGCGGCAGATAGGTGATCACGCCCGTGGGATCCACAGAACTGCCGCCGTTGCCAAAGGCCATGCTGTAGATATAGCCAACGTTACGATCGGCCAGGGTCTGGGCCAGGGCCACACTCATGTTTTCGTAGTGGATGGCATTTTTCTTGTCTACCAGGACTTCTCCGGTGTTGGGATCGTGTATTTTGACGAAACCCTCAACAGTGCAGGGGATAATCAAGCTCATGCTCGCCCCTCTACAAATACTTGTTTGGTAACAGGATCAGAAATCCTGAAATGCGCTTCTACCCGTATAGTACCCGTTTCCCGGGCACCTGATTGGGGTGTTTTGGGTTGCGCAACGGTGGGTTGAGGTTGCTTTGGTTCTTGATTTGCCATGATCATCTATTTATCCTGTTTTATCTGTTGGTCAAGAACCTTGCGGGCACATTGTCCGTTTCCTGCAGTGATCTGTTGCGGGCAGCGGCCGTGCTCACATCATACCACCAGGTACCACGACGCTGGAGCACAGTTACTTCCACTCCAGCCGGGGGCGGTAGTACGGGTTCAACGGGGTCATTGCTGGTTATAAACTCAATGGCCACTGGATCAAAGTCTGTGAGAATCCAGGGGTATTGGCTGTTATTGGGACCACCGTATTGATACTGTCTTATGCCACCCACAAACACCATGAGAGACTCTGTGACAATACTGCTGCTGTCCCCAATGTCGGCCTGGGTGACATTGGGTGCGTAAAACACCGTGGTGCTACCATCGGCCAGGGCGGTATCACGCACATCATAGTCTTGATAGGGCTCATACAGCAGATTGCCTCGTCCCATGTTGGTCACTTCCTGTCCGGTCACGTGGGCAGCAATCGCTGTGCCTGCTGTGCCACGACGGAGACCACCCAAGCTGTTGTTCACGGAATCTAGATCACGATAGGTTATGCGCTCACCACCAACCATGATCACTCCGATCACGTTTACATTGGGATCGGGTATCGTGAGTCCGGAGGTGTCTGCCACGTATATGGTGTCGTCATCCACGGCCAGGTTCTGCGTTAGTTCCGTGGTTGTCTCGGGCGTGATACGATAGGTAGCCTGAACACCGCGCATGTCCTGGAAGATACGGAAAACTGCGGCTTCAGGCACGATGCTGTCACTGAACATGGTCACTGCCAGGGTCTGATTACCAGCAATGGTTCCACTGGGCAACACGATTTCGTTGCCTTGCATAAAGAAGTCATTGCCTTCAAACAAACGTGCTCCATCCAGTGTGACCCAGAGCCTGCTGCCCTGGAAGGTGCTGCCATCTCCCCACTGATCTCGGTCCAAGATAAACCGGTTGGCCTGGCTCAGCTGAGAGCTGGCATAATCGTAGGGACCGGAATCATAATCCACACTGTCATAAGGTTCCTGCACTGCGGTACCGATCGTGACTGGCCCCACAAAGATCTGTGTGAGCAGGTCCTGTTCCGCGGTGTCGTTGAAAGTTATAACCTCATAGTTTTCACCATTGGCCGCTGTGCTCAATTCTATGTTGTTGCCGATCACGGCGTAATCTGCCAAGGTCCATAGAGTAACTAATACTCGACTTCCCACCGGGGGAGGTGTAACAAACTGCACCCGGCGGCCGGGTGGATTGGGCGCTCCTACCACGTAAGGACTCAAGGTCCAGTCTGTGCCCGGAGTCTGCAATATGTCATTCACCCACACGATCACATCATTGGGGCCAATCGTGGATTGATCAAAGCCAACTCCCATGCGTTGCGGCAGGATATAGTCAGTGGTCACACCGTCTCCTGTTTCCTCTTTACCAGCCGGTGGTGCAAGGCGCAGACCATTCTTGGTCACGATCATGTTGCAGATATTGGTACCCGAGATATCGTTGGTCAGAGCGAACGATGCACCCGAGAACCCCAGTTCGTACTGTGTCTGGGGAGTGCTCCAGCTGTAAGTGGTAGAAGCGATACCAGTGCCGGTGCCTGCCCCAGTGGCTGTAAACACTGTGCCCACATTGCTGTTTGCGGCACCTATGCTGACCCAGTTTGTGTTTCCTGCCGTGGTGATGGTGTACTGACGACCCGTGATAAAGAGGCCGGCATTGACATAACTGGTACCCAGGACTACCACCGTGACCATGTCACTGGTCGTAGGAGGCACTGCCATGGTAACCTTGCTGAGCAGCGTGGGCACAAACTGCAACCAGTATGCTGCATTGGTGATGTCGATACCTATTGGTACTGCCTGGATGGCACGATAGTATACACCCGAATCGTTGACCACCGAGTTTAGATTATAACTGTTGGTAATCGACCAGTTGGTGCTGGCGATCCAGGACTCCCAGGCAGGAACTGCCACGGCAGCGCCGTTGACCAACACGGCGATCGTTTCAATCTGATACGAATCTACCGGAACGTAGAACACACCGTCCACGATATCACTGCCCTGGTATACCTGACGATACAGCTGGCTGCCGCCTCCCAGTTCAAATACCTGGACATCCAGGGTTTGGCCGGGCATCACTTGGCCAGTCACGACGGTGACAGTACGATCGGCCCAGTCGGTATTGTATTCCAACTCAGAGGTCAACTGGCGTCCCGTGGCAAGATTGGTCACCACGATATTGGCCGGGACGGTCACTAGATCTCCCCAGTAGAACGTATCAGTGACCCCGGGAACATAATCAAAGCGCCGTTCACCGATCTGGAATCCATGCCCGTCCATCTGCCAATCTGAACCCGGGCGAGTATATACACGCAGGTCTAGGGTATCAAACTCTGCCCCATTCACCAGCTCTTCGGGCGCATGTCCCTCGTAGGGGCCGATAAATTCACCGCCCACAACATTGATATCAGTGGGGCGTGTGCCCAGGTATAGGTCTGCAAAGCTGCTTTCGTACACAGCGTTCAGAGGTTGTGTGACATACTGCTGCCAGTAGCGTGGATCCGGGGGAGGATACCCAGCGGGCACCGCTACTATGGCACGATAGTAGAGTCCATCGTAGCTCACGATGGCCTGGGCGTCATAGCTGTGTGCCGGCGACCAAGGCGATCGTGAGTCCGGAGCGAAAAGATCACCCCAGACCTGTACGCCCGGATACTGGGTACCGTCGATCAAGAGGGGCAGTTCTAGGCCGGGCGCATTGATCCCGGGCACATAGTAGCCCATGGTGCGGTCCACGCCCGATAGTTCTGCGGCGTCAACCAGTACCCAATCTTCGAGATTGAACTCTGGTCCGGTATTGGCCGAACTTCCGTCACTGTTTTCGGCACGCCACACGCGATCATTGTAGCGTACCAGGGTACCATTTAGATAGGTGCCGGTACTTTCCCAGGTCTCTACCTGGGTCTGATACTGATAACGGTCAAACTTGATAGTGGTGCGCAGATGCCGTATCAGATCATTGGTCATGTTGGCCTTGGCCCTGGCGCCGAAACCATTTCCTCCGGTAAACACAATCGTGGGCTGTTGTGTGTATCCGCTGCCGTAGGTCACGATGTTGATCGCTATCACTGAACCAGTCCCATCAATTACGGCCTGTGCTGTGGCCGAATCTGTGGCCGATCCCTCTATGGTCACAACCGGTGCTTCTGTATAACCGGTGCCACCATCAATGATAGTGATACTGTCCAGGTCCAGGAAATAGTTGGAGAACCATTGAGTGTAGGGCCATTGATTCCAGATGGCAGCGGACGCCGAGGCATCACTCAAGGTGTTACTGGGCTGCCAACTGCTATGGAGATAGGGAGTCAGTATAGGACTGGTATAGGCCGGAACAGTCAAGGCAGTGTTGTAGTAGGCCGGCAGATCAAAGTCCGTGACATCTCCCGCATAGCGATCGTCGCCTGTGTAGGTAAGATTGAATTCTCGGATCTGCACATGATAGGGCTTGACTTCCTGGATATAATCCAACACAAATTCTTGATTGTCCCTGGTATAGTTGGAATAGGTAACCAACTGCCGGATCTTGTGATCTACGTCTATCAGGCTGGTCTTGACCAACCATTCTGGCGCGTTGAATTCCTTCAGCACAAAGTTGAACACACTGACCAAGAGATCGTTGCGATAGATAGACAAGTCGTCTATCAGCAGTTCTTCATTGATGGCCTGGATGATCTTGCGTGTTTCAATAACCGGATACTCATCAAAATACTGGGCATCGTATACTTCCGCGTCAAACCCATACCTAGCCAACTCGTAGTCATACACATCTGCAGCGATCTCAATGGTGCCGTCCTGCAGTACCACTCGATCCCAGCCGGTCAAGGTACGCTGATAGATTTCATATTTTCCCGCTGTGTTGGCCGCCACTTTCACGCTGGATCCTATCAACACATCTGTGGTAGCCAGATTAGCATAGTTGGGCACCGTGGCCACGGGCTTGACCGTGGCATTATATCCGAGTTTGACCCAGTCAATATAACTCCAGTAGTTCGGAGTCACATAGTTCTGTACTTTGATCAAGATCAGTTCGCGCATCGATAGCACAGCGGTGTAAACTACCTCGTAGATGGTCCAACGACCATTCTGAGTGCTGTCGGTTTGCACCAGATACTTGTATCCCAGGGGCACCACGTCGATATTTTGGAAACTCAGTATCTCGATGTTGGCCACACGAGCATTCCAGCCCGGGTTGCCTTCGGCTAGATCGGCGTTGGCACTGGGCTCAGGCTCGCGACTTTCCAGTAGCACAAAGTTACGCATTTCAGTAATGGGCCAGGCTGCCAAAATCCGGTTGGCCGACACGATATAGTTACGGAGAGCCTCGTAACGATCGGTAAACATACTCTGGCGCGGACGGAACTGCACTCCATAACGTTCCGCAGGACTCAAGAAAGGATCGGGAACCAGATTACCTGCAGTGTCCACGCCGCAAAAGCTGTCTTGCAGTTTGCGATAGAGATTGCCGCTAAGGAATCCATCCCCGCGTCCCTCAGGTATTAGCTCGTATTCCACGTGCACATTTTCCGAGGTCAGTTCCCGGTCAAATTCCACGTGTAACACAGTGTCGCTGGCTTCCAAAAGATCTGCACAGTTATAGACTGCCACGGTGCTGGCGTTTAGTGGGGCCAGATAGGCTATGCCCGAAGCTCGTGGATCTTCGATATACCTGGCGACCGTGACCACTGGCAGAGTCTTGACAGAGTTATTGGCCAGGCTGGTTAGTCCGCGCACCCAGTAGTAGTAGGTGGTCACGAACGTGCCTTCCCGTGTGAGCCGGGTGTTGATCGTGTATCGAGTGGTGTCAAAGGGCGTGCCTTCGCCGGTGTAGTTGGCCGGCAGTTGGGTGGATTCAATCCACTGGTAAACGTCTACACTGCTGCCCGGGAAAATCTGTCCCCAACGGCGAGCCTGATACACTATGTTGTTCTGCGCAGGGTCAACAAATCTCACTGTGCTGATATTCCACCACACCTCGCCCACATGTTCCTCGGCCCAGGTATTGCCCCGCACACTGTAGGCACCAGTATTGTAACTCGCGGGATCGATACTGGCGATATAGTCTATATTTTCTGCTGACGCACCCAGTATCTTGCCTTGCAAAGGATTCCAGAAATCCAAGAACTCCGTGGTAGAATTGTTTACTAGATTGTACAGGAATACCGAATTCAACAGGCGTATATCGATCGTGGGCTGCTCAAATCGCACCAGCTGCCAGCTGAGCTGACGATTGGCGTTTTGCCAGACCACAACCTGTCCTACATTGGTGCCGGCGCTGTCTTGATAATCGAACCCGGGAGCGCCCATCATCAGCACACCCGAAGTGTAGTTGACCACGCTGCCAAAGCCATCCAAGGTCATTAGTTCGGGGACCTGCACCTGTTCGCCCAGGATAAACTTGCCAGGGTTGGTCACCGTGGCGTTGGCCGCGGGCAGGTAATCAAACACATAGACCGTGCCACTCTGATTAGTGGCATCAAAGAACGTGGTGGCCCCAGAGTCAAAGTCGGGATTGGGCCTAAAGTCTGCGGGGATATACATGTTGCCACGAGGTGCGCCCACTACCAATTCCGTGGCACGATCGCTAATATTCACCGCTGATCCAAATCCCGCAAACTCACGTGGCAAGGGGCTCTGGATTACTTGGGTATGTGCAAAAGTTTCAAACCCAAGATCTGCGAACACTGTGCCCACAGTACCAGGCAAGACCTGTAGTTTGTTGCCGGCTGCTGCACTGGCGTCGTTGACCGGGGTTAGGGTAATGATACCACCGCTGATCGTGGCGTTGACGTTGGGTACCTCACTGTTGATCGCGGCTGCCAGGCCCGCAAGTGTGTTGTTGGGTGCTGAGGGCACAGCCACATCCTGGAGATTTACACGGAGCGTGTGTCCAGCTGTGAGGCTGACTCCAGTAGATGTGCTGGAGATCAACCCATAAACTCGAGATTGGTTTACCCAACGTTCAACCACGCCACCTTTGTAGATCTGCAGACTGCTCTGTGGCGCACCAACATAGAGACTACAGTTATAATCGCACAGATCTAGACTCTGACCAAAGTTACTGAACTCGGCCACGGTCTGCTGACTCACTTGCTGTATGAGTTGGAACTGATTGGTTTCGATATCAACAAAGTCACCAATGTTGAGATCCGTGTTTAGTGTGACCGCGTTGCCCGACACCGAGAATGTACCGTCAGCGCCCGAAATAACGCTGGTCTCGGGCAACAGCCTGCGGCCATTGACCGTGACACCTACCTGCAAGGGATTAGGTGTGGAGCCCAGCACTGTGAAATTGCTGGGCAGGGTATCAACCACAAACCTCTGCACATTTCTATCATAGACTGCCACTTCACCTGCTTCAACTTCACCATCCACTGTGCTGTCAGGAGCGCCAACCATTATCTGCAAACCATCAGTGGTGCAAGATAGGCTGGTGCCGAAAGCCAGGGCGCCGCCGGGCGCCGTGATGGTGGCCACGTAGTCGTAGTATTCCTGAGCACGTATCGTAACACTACGCCCGCTGGTTATGCCCGACGTCACTGTAAATGTCACGATCTTGGTCGTGGTGTTGAATGTGTAGTCAATGTTGGGACGCAAGAGATCCAGGCCGCCGCCACCGTCGTACAACACAGAGAAACTGTTGATAGAACTGTCGGCATTGTTGACCTGATAGAAATTGGCGCCCACATCGATCTGTAATGTACCATCCAAAACAAATTCTCTCAGCTTGGATCTTTCAATTTTTACAAAAACCCCTGCTGCCGGTGCCGAGGTAAAAGTCACCGTGGCAAAACCAACCACGTTGTAATCTATTCCCAGGGTCTGTGGAGCTCCGTCTAGAGTAACAAACAGTTGATCGTCGCTGTCGATCTGGACAGAACCGGCGATGCTGTAATTGGTTGTGGCGCCATCTCCGGTGGTCACTATCTGTTGCTGTTGCCAGGGTACCTGCACATAGGCATGCACTTCATTGTCGTTGGATGCACCCACATATAGCCAGCGTTGGTCTAGGCTCATGGCCACCGATTCACCAAATCTGCCGGTGTCGTTGGTGGCATCGTTGGGTGTGGTCAGTAACTGCCAGGGCACATAGGGCAAGGCTCCAGGAACGTAGCTGGCGGTATCGCGATAGATCACAACAGCATAACCACCGTCCGCAGCGCCGCTACCATTGAGACTGGCGGGCGCGCCGGTAGCGGTCCAGTCCAACTGACCGCAAGTGAGACTGTAGCCCAGACCACGAACCCCATCTCGGTTTACCGTGATGATGGCATCTTGGCCGGCTATGGGGCTGATCGGTTGGTAGGATGTGGTCTGTGCTCGTGTATAGGTGTAAACACCACCAACCTCAATGCCAGTGCTATCCGCAAAGCCGTAACGCGGACTTCCCACGAAAGACACGGCACCATCTAGAGACTGGGCCACTGATTGTCCATATTGTTCGGTGTGATCGGGTTCCTTGGGTCCCAGGGTGGTCACTGGGGTGAGAGTGTTTTGTTTTTTATAAACTGCCCAGAGTCCGTCGCCGCGATCGTCTACCCACACCCGAGCACCTGGCACCAGGCTGTTGGCGTAGGGCAAATTGATCGCGTCACTAAACTGTGTCACCCGCTGTGTGGTGAGATAGAAACACAGTCCTGTGCCGTTGACCACGGTGCGACGGTCGGTGAATCCGAATGCTATGGTTATCTTGTTGGGCGCAGGTACCGTGAGCACTGTGTACACACCATTGACCGCACTGTCAAAGTTCTTGATGATGATCTTCTGATCCCGGACAAGGCCATGATTTTGGGAGAATATCACCAGGCTGGTTCCATCAAGATTGTCGCACACATGCGAAATCACCCCCGGTGCAGTTTCTGCCCGATAGATGTCCCAGTCATAGTTGTTTTTCTTGGCGGCCCAGATAGTGGTTCCCACTTCGATCTGATCGATCACTGCTGCGATACTGCCGGTATCGTTGATGTCAAAAATGGTAATATCCACATCTTCTAGGTCCACGTAGCCGGCGCCGGGCAAGCTGATGTCGGTGGGTATGTCAAAGGTCACCGGGAAAACATCAGGGCCAGTGTTCCTGAAACTCTGTCGCCACAGGGCATTGTAGTCCACGGTCTGATCAGCTAGGCTGGTCTGTCCGGGCTCAACAATTTGTACAATGCTGGGGTTGGCAGTGAGTTTGGCCGAATCCAGGCGTATTTCAACAAAACTGCGATTGGCATTGGCACCATAAACAGCGCGTTGCACGGCCCAATTTTCGTAGATATCATATTGGGCCGCTTCTTTGCCTAGATCCACGCCCTTGAGCAGTTGGGCGGACAGGCGCGTGCCTTTTGATCCCAGGAACTGCTGATACACATTGACCTGGCTGATGTCATCGAGATTTAGGGCGGCCAGGTACTGCCGCGGTCTGAATCCAATTAGTCCAAAGCTAAAGAGGTCCTCCTGACTTTCGATGTTGGCATCATAGATATTGTATGCCGTGACCAGCTGATCACTCTTGTTGGCCAGGTTGGGCAGCAATCCCTGTTCGATCTGTTCGTAGTCGCTCTGGTACCAGTCGTTGTAGTTGAACGTGGTGCTGGGTTGCACGATACGGTTGGCGCTCCAGTAACTGCCTTTGTAGCGAACGATTTCACCTTTGGCATAGGTGCGTAGACCTGTCCACTGTTCTACGTTGTCCTGATTCAGTATGAAGCCCGGGGCATCTATGGTACCGTTCCACTCGGTGGTGTTCACGCATTTCAATTGCAGGCGGCTCTGGCGTGCGCCAGTTATGGGATCATAGATAAGATCACCAAACTCGCTGACATTTTGCAACAGTATCATGTGCTCAAAGTTCACATAGCGCAGGGAAATGCTGCTGAGTAACTGCGGGGATGTAGGAGTAACAGTAAAGGTATTTTCCAAGCGCATGATATTGAGATTGCGCGTGGGCAGTTCGGCCCTGTTCTGATCCAACAACACCTGCTCACCAGTCTGTATCTGGATGTTGTCCACCACTGCGCGTTCGCGAGTGAGGCTCAATTTCTGTGCAAGAGGATTCAAGGACAGGATGGCACTTTCATCCCAACCCTGCTGTGTCCAATACAGGAATTCCACGGCCATCTGATTCCAGTCCATGACATAACCGTTGTCCTGGTTGTCAAATACGAATCCTTGAGTTTCAAGATATCGACCGTAACTTAACAGGAAGTCCGCTACCTGAGCGCGATCAGCAAAAATGTATCCATAAGGCACTTGCACAGTATTACGAGTCCAGAAAGTGGGCACCTGGATGGCAGCACCGGCCACGCTGATGGTACGCAGGCGACCGGTATACTGGCTGACCTGGATGGTAAAATAGGGATGGAGGCTGCTGTAACCGCTCACGCTCCAACCACCTTGCACCTTTTGTACCAGCACCGAGCTATAGTCCACAGTTTCAAACGGAGTGTTCTTGTAAACCAGGAGATCATAGCCCGAATCAGGAATCAAGAAGCTTTCGTTGGTGCTCTGGGGTGTGGCTTTTTCTGTGAGGATCTGGATATAGGTTTTGTCGCTGAAACTGGCCATGCGGTAGTTCAGGCGAACTGTGAGATTCTGCAGATCGGTCTGGAGATTTTCTGTGGTGTCGATGCCCAGGATCTTGTTGTAGTCCACGATCCAGTTGATAAAACTGGCCTTGCTCACACCATTGCCGTACACTTGCACACCCGTGGCGTCCAGGCGATAGCGACCATCGTAGAGGTCTTGATCAAATTCTTCGCTGTAGCGATAGAGGTCACGATCCGCAAACAGGGCAAAAAATTCAGCAGGACGAGTTATGGCCAGCATGCGCATGACCGCAAACGGATACATGCTGCTATTCCACCAACTGGCTTCTGCAGGACCGCCATCACCCAGCTTCCAGGCCTGTTGCCAGGTCTGGCTGTTGTAGGTGCGTGTGACGGAATCCAGGGGAGACAGCAGCTCACCTTCGCTCTGTGTGGGGATTACCGAAGTGAGACCAGGTCGAACAAACTCGGGTATCACATAGGATCCCAGGGGATCGCGCACGATACCTGCTTCAAGGTCGTCCCAGAGAACCAGGTTGCCCTCGGTATAGGGCGCCTCGCCGTAGGTTTCTTCCCACCAGCTGGGTTTTATACCAAATCCCAACATCTCCCAAGGAGTGTATTGGGGCTGCTGGGTATCGTAGAAGAAGCGATAGATTCCTCGCCAGGCTCCCAGTAGGGTTTGATTGTCCAGGCGATTGGTAGCCGAGCTATAATTGTAGCTGAAACTGTTGTTCTCTAGATAGTCCTGTGCTTCATAGCTCAAACGATTCCAGGCCACGAAGCTAAGGAAATCGCTGTTGAAAATGTTCTGGATCTCGGCCCAGGAGAAATTGGTGTTGCGGAACTGCCCCGGCATCACATCATACTGGTACAGGGGAACTGGGTTCCCGTCCATCTTGATGTTGTTGAAGATCCTTCGCTCAAATTCCAGTAGCACATTATCGCGGATGTCGCCGAAGGTCTTGGTGATGCTGCCATCATGCCCCACGATCACTGTCTGCTCACCAGCGGTGGTTCTTTCCACGGTAATTTCGGGACGATAGGCCGGATACAGGCTCATCTTGCTGGGCGTGTTGGGCACAAAATTGCCCGCGGTCGACGAGTACTCTCTGAGAGTCAACACATCGCCCACTGCGAGATCGCGCAGCACAGTGATACGTGGACCATCTGTGGCCACTTCATAGTCTAGACCACGGATCAGTATCTCGTCATTGAGGTACACGTTCATGCCCAAGAAGTTGGCCGACGTGTAATCATAGGTCTGCAGGGTATCAAAGGTATCGGTGGTGATAAAGTTGATATTGTAAACTGTTTCTTCGTAGACTCCACCCGCTGGTATCATGTCGGACCAGTAGAACGGATTGGCCTCTGTGCGTCCCTGTGTTACCTGCTCCATGGCCTGATCTAGAATCTGGGCAGGGGTTTCAAAATTGATTTCCAGCTGAATTACAGCATCCAGAACTAGAGCTTTGAACTTGGTATATTCACGCGCATTGAAAATCAAACTGTCAAAAATGTTGTATTTGTTACTGCGCATGAAGTAACCGGCCATGGTCAAGGGCGAGCTCTGTTGTAACAGAACCAGCCCATAGGTGCCAATTTCGCCTAGGTCACGGGTGTTATTGGCTCCATTGATCGTGCCCCGGAATTGGCCGAGATTTTCGCACATGGTCTGATAGTGCTGACGCACCGTGCCCAGAGTCAAAGACGGGCTATCTTCGTTGAGAGGATTGTTTTGCAGATTGACAGGTATCTGATAAAATCCTGTGGCGCTGGTGCTATCGCTCAGTACCAAGACCTCAACGATAGATTCCATCACAGTGGTCGAAGGCAGGGTTATCGTGGTCCGACCCTGGCTCACGGTATAGCTATAGGTATCGGGCAGCTGGAAAACATTGTTGACATAGACCTTGACCAAGGGCATCACGGTGCCGTTGGTGGCCGGGACGTCAACCACCAGATCTTGTCCCTGATAGGTGAATCTAAACTGCTGGTATTGCAGGCTGGTGCTGGCGGCCGGCAGCCATCCCAGGAGTCTCTCAAAAATCACACGATCGCTGTACTCTCGTACAAAACCCGAGCTGAGCGGCTGCGTGGTGCTAGTGTTGTTTGCGGTATAGACGAAGCTGTCGGCGTAGAGATTGTTGGCAAAAACTATATCGCCCACGTTGGCGATATTGAGGTATGTCAACGGAAAGCCTAGTATCGCATCTGCCACACCGGCTTCGTTCAGTTGATAACTGAACAGTTTGGAACCTCTAAAATTGGTAGAAGGATAGCTAACTGGATCGGCAAAACTCACTCTATCACTGTTGTAGATGTTGAAAAGCGGGGGCTGTTGCACAGATTCTTTCAGTTGAGCTCGTATCCAGCTCACACCATCATAGTAATAGGTGAAACCAGCAAGGCCGTAGATCGTGGTCACGGCATTTACCGTGACTGATTCTCCCGCAGGTATGGGATTGACCGCGGTGCCGCTGTTGAGGATCACCGTGCTGTCGTCTATCTGTACATCGCCATCGTCGGCCAAGCTGAGATGTATGATGGGTTGGCTGATCAAAGGAGGTATGGTATCGGGTGTGATAAACTCTACCTGCCAAATCTTGTTGCGGACCGTGGGGTCTTGATCATTGGCAAAAATAATACGACTACCGTTGGCCAGACTGTATCCATACACGCTGTAGGCTGTGGCGCCTTCTACATTACTGAATGCATCGGTCTGTTGGAAGTCAATCACATCTACCGGATCCAGACCGCGTGTGCCCATATCGATCAGTCGTAATCCCCCGCGAAACTGGATGATAGGACGGCGTGCCTTGGCTTGGGGATCTAGAGTGACCACGGTATTGTTGTATTCAGCCGTGGCATTGAGCACGTCTATGTGGAACCAACGATTGCTGCGGCTCCAGGCATTGCGATTGAGAGCAGTACGCTCGATCGTGATATAGTCAGGGTTGGCGGGCTCGGTGGCTATGGTACTGTCGTCATAGTCTTCGACATAGAGTTCAGGGGTAACAAAGTCATCTACCGGCAACAGCTGGATCGCGGTGCCTACACCGCCCACATAGTATTCTCGATAGTTGACCGCGGTCAGAGACATATTGCCGCTGCCCGACGATACCGCTACTTCAGTTCCGCCACGCACGGCACTGAGGGTGAATTTCTGGATATTGATAATGTTGCGCACATAATAAACGCTGTTGGGAGCAAGACCACCTAAGGTGGTAGTGCCTGTGCGTATCTCTTGCCCTTGGTAGAGATCTTCTGTGGTGTAGGTTACTATGCTCTTGTCCCCGGCCTCGGTCTGGGTGCAGTCAAAGGTAAACTGTCCACTACCATAGCTGGCCGGATACACGTCTCCACGGAAGACCACTTTGAGTCCATTGGTAAACACCACGCCATTGGGACTGGTATAGTTGGGTAAACCAATGATATCATTTACAAAAATCGTGGATTGATTTTCTTGATCTACCAAGCGGATGGTGCCAAATATTCCCGGATCTGTGCCGTCTTGGTAGTACAGTGTGTCCAGTGCTGCGGTCAGCAGCGGAATCTGTGAAAATCTGCCAGTGGGTGTTTTGTACCAACCGGTGTTGGCATAGACATCGCCGTAGAGGATAGTAAATTTCTGTTCGCTGGGGATATCCGCGATCTTGACCACATTGAGATAGTACTCGCCCTGGAACGACGTATAATCGATTCTCCAGAGCTGGCGAGCATCTGCAGGATTGGGCGTGTTGGGCGTGACCGAGATAAAGATCAAGGATCGCCCCTGCAGGGCAGTGATACCATCCACACCACCGTAGGTGGCGATGATGTCGTTCACGCTCTGTCCCTGTAGCTGATCGTAGGTCAGAGTGGTAACCAGATCTACCGGTGTGCTGTAATCTGGTAGATTGTAATAGTATTCCTGGGCTGTTTTGCTGGGCACATTGAACGTTATGGTTCCCAGGTCTTCACCGTTGTTGCTCACACCCAGTACCTGACGATTGCTGATGTTGGGGCTGGACGGCACGACTCCTGCTAGACCGGGTGTGGTCTGGATCCAGAAGCCGGGGCCGGTACCCGGCGTGCCATCCACGATCGTGAGCGTGCCACGCAGGTTGGTGTTGTTTTGTGAAACGTAATAGAGAGTATCGGGAGCATCCTGGGGCACTACAAAAGTGACCTGGCCGGTCACAGCACCGTTGCGGCTCACCCCTTGATCATAGGCATCGTTGGCGCCCAGGCTCTGGACAGTCTTGATCCAGAACGGATAGGCGCCTGATAGATTGAGATCAAACACATAGGTATTGCCGCGTGCCAGGGTCAATGTGGGGTTGGCAAAATTATCGATCACATAGGCCGACCCACCGTCGTTGCGCACACGATAGTTCACGGTTTCTTTGGCGTTCTGGGTGACCACAAAAGAGTAGCTGCCGTTGCGCAGCAGATTGATCTGTGGGTTTTCCCCGGCTATGCCCGAGAAAGTATAGACACCGTTGGCCCGCGTGACTTCAAATGTGTCTACGAAAGGCAATTCTCCATTGGACACATCCACAGGATCAGGACCTGCAGGTATCCAGTAGTATTGGCTGTAGTTGACCAAGGCGTCATAGTCGCAGAAGCTGTCCCAGGTGTAGTAATCGCTGGCAAACAGGCGATCGGGCCTGCTGCCGTTACCACCTTGCACGTTCACCGCATCCAGTATCCCGGGATAAGTCATCACATCCTTGACTTGACGAGTATTGACAGGATCCAGACTGACCACGGCCGGTTCCAGCTGATAGTCTTGGCGGGTCTTGTCGATCTCTACCACATACTTGTCAGCGGGTACCACGCCAGGGCCCACTGTGCGTCCAATGAACCCTTGTGTTTTCTTGAATTGGGGTTCCTGGGTCAAGGTATCCAGTGTAGCGGCCAAGAACTGACGGTTGGCATCAGTCTGGAAAATCTGGGGCAATAGGTCTACTGTTCGGTTACGGGCCATCAAATTACTCCACTGCCAGGTGCGGTGCGAAGGTTGGTGCTAGTGAGTGCATCTATTATCTCTATGTTGTCTATGGTTGCGCCATTGGCGAATATCTCATTGGGTTGGCTGCGTATCTCATAGAGGTCGCCAAAGGCCTTTAGCGGATCCAGGGGAACCAGAACCACGCTTGAAATAATCGTTCCCAGGGTCCTGTGCAGATATGCTGCCAGTTCTGAAAAATAGAACGTGTCACCAAAGTTCCATTTGTCTATGCTGAAGTACAGGTTCATCTGAGCCAACACCGCGCTCTTGATCTCTGCCGAGCTGGCCGTGGTTTTCTGCGCGGGGGTGACCTTGATAATGCTGCGCAGATTGGCCGCGGCCTTGGCCCCAAACAAGGGTTTGAAGGTCACGGGGTTGAACACGATATTATCGCTCAGCATCTTGTAGTCATCCAGGCGCTGGAACGCTGTGTCTAGTTCACCCACGGTGGGCTGTTGTGGTTCTATCACGGTGCCGGTGGTATCCTGCAACCAGTTCTGATAGGCATTATAGTACTCTTTGGTGACCACATAGATATCAATGATGTTGGTAGTGCCCGGATCTATACGGCTGGTCAAGGGAGCATTGTGGCGATATTGATAATACAGGCTCTGGCGTCCCACACGGGCTATCCAAGAAGCCGTGGTATTGACTACCAGCTCACCGGTGGTGATTTCTGTGAGTTGATAAAAAGCATCTTCACTGGTGGCGTAAAATACCTGTCCCGGCGTCCACTCGGTCTTGGCCAGTTCGATCTCGTCCAGCGTGGCATAATCCGTGGACACACGGCCTGGCTCCGCCAGCAGGTAACGCTGGAGATTGTCAAAGTCCACGGTCTGTTCTAAGAACACATACTTGGTGGTGGGGCTCACACCGGGTGCCACGATCTCTTGGAAGAAGTCAGGATTGTCCGGAACTCCGTCGTTGTCGCTGTCACGATAGCTGACCAAGACCTGGAAATCGTCCACATAGCCGTCGCTCTCGACCGGCTGGCCGATAATGGTCATGGGAATATCTCCGGGCAGAGGTTGGTTGCTGTCAGGCTGGCTGTTCACTGCCAGCACGTTTATGAAATCTCGTATGGTGGTTCCTGTGCGGCTATCATAGATCTTCTGGTCGCCGTAGAAGAAAAATCTGGTCTGTATAACCGATCCAAAGTAGTAGGCCAGGCCACGGAAGGTAATGGTATATTGGCCGTTGCTGTAAATGAACTGTATCAGCCAGGAAGCGTCGTCGTTTGTGCCCGCGGTGCTGCCAGCGTTGGCCTGGCTCCAGGGTGCATTTTGGTCAAGATTACTGTTGTTTATGAGATACCAGGTATAAGGAACCCCTGTGATAGCGCCGTCGTTGTCGTAGCCTAGACCAAAATCGCGACTCAGCAAGATCTGTTCACCCATGGCCTGTTCGATGCTCAGGGGCAAGTCGCTTACAAAAACAGGAATGATGGTGTCCACCAGAGCGCCGGTGGGCACAAAATTGTTCAAGGTAACCGGGCCCTGACCGTTGCTCAGATTTCCTATACCGCTGTTGCTGCCATCCCCGACCACTTCCATGGGGCTGGCCCAGATCTCCAGGTGATCTTCTGGTCGGGTAGGTGCTCCCAGTTTCAGCTTGTTGTTGGCATCAAAATAGTAACCGGCGGGTGCGATGAACTTGATCAGACTGCCCACGATCGCGTATTGGAAAGTCGTGGCGCTGGACGAACCCACGCTTATGGGATCTCCTGCGCTGTTTTCAAAATAGCCCGTGGTCTCTGCGGCCAACGTGGTGCTCTGATGCCAGGTACTGCCATAGGTGCTGACCTGCATGATGGCCTGCAGCGCAAGTCCGGTCACCGTGGTCAGGGGCACCACGGCTCCGCTGGGTGCTGTGCTCACTGTGAACGTGCCACCAGTCTCATCCAGGGTACGGATATAGTAAACGAAATCCTGTATCAGGCCTGTGCTGTTGACCCCGCTAGTAAACGTAATCGAGAGATTGACCTGGGCATAGGCGAAAAATTCATCTTGATAGTCCGGATCAACAGAAATGGTGTTTCCTGTGTCAGTGGTAGCACTACAGACTGTGTTGAGTTCATACATGAACTGGCGAGGAAAATTGGCATAGTAAAACTGCCGCATGGTAGGCTCGATCAGCTGCGGTTGTACCTGATTGGTGATCACGTCTGCGATTTCATTGCGATTGGTCCAGGAGAACAGGATAGTGGGCACTATGTCGTTCTCCCACAGGCCGCCATCGCTGCCAAACGTGTTGGTTGAGCTGTATTTGCCGGTGTTGTCAACCAGGTCCAGATAGCGGCTGGTGCCGATAGATGCACGGTTCACGGCCTTGCTCTTGAGTATGCTGTTGTAGGCCGTGAACGGGAACAGGTTGTAGTCCTCGCCGTTGACCATCCTGTTCTGGGTGTAGTAACGGGCCGGGGCTCGCTGCTTGATCTCCGCGATGCTTTCGCGTGTGCTACTGTTGGCCACGGGCTTGGTGATACCGCAGGTAAAGGTAATGGTTTCCACATTGCCGTTGCGGCTGATGTAGTTGATGGGCAGAACCACGTTCTGCATTTCTTCGGGGTTGATGATGTACTGGAGACCGTTGCTGGCCCGCACATAGCAACGGAACTGTCCCACGGGTATTTCGCTGAATACTCCATCGCCAAATACCAGAGTGATCGCATCATTGGCGCGGCTGGTGGTGGTATAGATGGGTCTCAACTGCTGTTCCTGTTGGGCGGCCGCGGCATAGATATTTTCCACAAACTGGTACTCACGACTGATTGTGCCCACGTCATCCAGCTGATACAACCAACGGTCTTGATTGTTCACACCTTCAAACGTGATGTCAAAGGTACGGTTGGCTATTCTCTCGGCCAGGTTGAAATCCTGGTTCTGTAGCACACCCTGCTTGAACAGGAAGAAATAACCGTTGTCGGCGCTGGCGTAGCCCAACTGATCGTTGCGATACATGAGATTGAAGATGCCGTTGGGCTGGGGACGCACTTCATAGATGTAGTCTTCGCTGGCTATGGACGAGCTCATGGCCTCAAAGGGCATGTTTACCCCATCCACGGTGGCCGAGTAGGGTATGACCGGCAGGAATCCCGGCACGAAATTGATAGAATACTCGTCGGTGCGCACACCCAGGATATTTTTGCGATTGGCTGGTCGACCAACTTTCTGGCTGTTGACCAAGCTGGCATTGACGATCGTGGTCCATTGTTCAAACCAATCGGGATTGGTAGGATCATTCCAGTTTACGGTCACCCCGGCCAGGTTCACACCCTGATAGTCGATAACATTTTCAGTGGTGCGTATGTTGAATACCTTGAGCAGGCCCTGGGCGGCCTGGTTGCGTTTGGGGGTGTAGCTGACCAAGTTGGCCAGCTGTACCACGCTGTTGCGTCGTTCTGCGGTACCAATATAGTTTTCCCGGGTATTGAGGTCGTTGCGGAAGGCCAGGCTCTGGCCCATGAACGCGATCACGTCCAGGAGTGCTATGAACTCTGAGCTCTCAATATAGTCGTTGAAGGTTTCGGGATAGTACAGGCGCAGATAGTCTATGAAACTCTTGCGCAATGTTTCAAAGTCGTAGCTTTGAAAGTCAGCTTCGCGATAGGTTTGATAGATCTGTTTCCAGTCTTCAACACCAAAAATCGCGGTTTGTCTAGTGGTCTGTGCCATCAGGGTTTTTCCTTTGAGTACCTATAGTGGTATTTATTTTTTGGAAAAACCAGGTGTTTTATACCAGGGTGGCCTGTTGCTGGGTTTGATCAAAAAATATCAGTAGCTGTTCAGCAGAAGCGTTCTGCCGGGTCTCTAGCTGAACCTCAACTAGTATCCCGTTATCTTGTGGATACACATTGACCTGCGTGACGGTAATGCGAGGATCTTGTCCGGCTAGCCGCAGTATTTCAGACTGTACCAGCTGTTGGGTGTCTGTGACTTGATTTTCAAACAGCATGCCCCAGATCCTGCTGCCGTAACTGGGGCGGCCCGGCAGCTCGCCCTGACGGATATTGAATGCGTTGGCCAGATCGCGTTTGATCAGCTCAAAGTCCGTGAGGGTAAATTTCTTATTTTGTCCCTGAGTGTTGAAACCAATGTAGGTAGACATGACCGTATTTACCCCTAGGCGCCAAGGCTCTCGATTCGAGTCTTGTACTTGGCCAGCACGCTTTCAAGTTTAGGCAGGGTAGTTTCCAGGAACTTTACCAGTTTGGGCAGTTCTGTGTACTGTCCGGGTACCGGAGCATCGTACTTGTCCTCATAGGACTCGGTCTGCCTTTCCAGCGACAGAGTTCTGCTCTGAAAAGCTCGGGCATCTGCGATCAGCTGTTCCAGTGTCTTATAATCATTCATCAGACGCTGTACATCAGGGTTTTCTGCGTCACGGTTCTCTGCGGCGCCGGATTTGGCAAATGTTGTAATCGACGGCCCAAACTTGTTCCATTCTGTGACCAATTTTACGATATCTTTACCTATCTTTAGCACACGATTGGCCTGGGCCGCCAGGGGATTCGATCCATAGTTGACCTCTGGTATCTTGGCACTGCCGGTTACTCGCGTGACAGCAGCATCCACTGTGTCTCTGTTGGCGGTTTCCTCTGCGGCACCGGGCTCGGCGGTCTGGGTCACTGCTTCGTTGGTGGCTTGATTTGCGAAGTTGGTGGCAAAGTCGGCGGCCCGGGCCACTTGGTCCAGCTGGCTCTTGATCGCGGGCGGCAAACTGCCGCCGGTGGCCCAGTTAAAGGTGTCCGTGACACTCTTGGCTGCGTTTAGTGCTGTTCCGGCCAAGGCACCCGGATCAAGTTTGCTGACAGGTATGCCCAGCTCAGCTACCGCATTGAGTCCCGAATTCATCAGAGTCTGCTGTAGCAAATCCTGTTTGGGCACCGAACTCAATAGGTCATTGATGCCATTGATACCCAATTTGCCAGTGAACACCGCGGGACTGCTCAAGACCGAAGTCAGGCTGTTGGCGGCGTTGGTCACCAGGCTGGCGGTGCCGGGCTTGCAGATCCCCACCTGCTCCAGCTGGGTGGCATCGAATCCAAACTTGCCGGCACCTATGTTACTGAGAGTGGTAGCGGCCTGTCCCACTAAATTGGTAGCCTGGCTCATGGCTGCACGCACATCTACTTCGCTAAGACCTTGTATAGGCAGTAGTGAAGTGGCCTGTTTGGCCAGGTTGGCCATGTTTATGGGATTGGTAGGTACAAGATTGGTCACCGACGATGATATACCAGTCAAGGCCTTGCTGGCCACACTGGTAGCAGAATTGATGGCCGACGGTAAGGCGCTGGCAAACTGTGTGGCCTGTTGCCCCAGGTTGGCGACTGCGCCTTGTATCTGTCCTGCTTCACCCTGTAGGGCACCTTGCACACCACCGGTCACTGAGGCCAGCGCACCAGTCAAGGCGCCAGATGCGCTGCCTGCTATGTTCTGCACCTGCTGCGCCAGCTGTCCTGCCGCGCCGGCCACACCATCCAAGGCCTGGCGTGCGTTGTCCAGCACATCACCGGGTTTGAGTCCCACGAGAGCACCGGCATTGAGCTGATCTTCAAAGATACGTCGAGCCTGTGCTTCAGTCAGCGTGGGTGGTCCTTCGATCTCAAACCGCTTGCCAGTGAGAGGATTGACAAAAGAAAACGTGCTCATAGGGCCTTCACTTTCACGCCCGCAGGTATGGGCGGTGTGGCCGGGGGTGTAGCGGGTTGTCCAGGTTCCAGCTCGATCTTGACATCCACGCCTAGGTTGTGATAGGGCCAGGGTTCATGGGTGGGTGCCCGGTTACATATGGATTCTAGGCTGCCCGGATCTTCCACCCAACCTCGGCTGCTGTTGAACTTGGTGGTATCCAGTTTGTTCTTGACCAGGGGCGTGGGTGCTGTGACCGCGGGTGCCGCGGGTCCGTTGAGGTCTATGCCACTGGCCGTGAGAGTAAACTGCGAACCTGACTGCCAGGTTGTGTTAGAACTCTGTATGCCTAGCGTACCATCTGCTTTCACATACAGGGTACCCTTGCTGTAGACTTTGAGATCATTTTGCGCGGTGAGAGCAAAGTTACGATCCGCTTCCTGCACGATATCCTGGCGGGCGTGCATCTTGATGTCCCGGCCGGCCCACATGTTGATGTCGCGATCCGCATGCAGGTTGATGTCACCCTGGGTGCGCACGTTCACTGAGTTGGTACTGAATATGTCCACAGTGCCTTCCACACCCAGTTCGATCCAGGTCTGGCCATTGGCATGTACGATGTAGACAAAATTGTCCGTGTCGTTCATCATGATCTGATGGCCCTTGGCCGTGCGCAAGCGGAACAGCTGATTGTCGCCTTCGATGTCGCCGTCATCCATGACCAAGGTGTGCCCGCCCATGCGTGCGATCACCTGGAGATCCTGGGGTTTTACTTCGCCGGAATTGAGTTTGCTCAGAGCATCTTTGGGCTGCAATCCGCCCTGATAGACCGCGGTACCCGGGGTAGAAATACCAAAGCAGGCCGACGGGCTTTCTCGCTGGCTGCTACTGCGTATGGGCCCGCGTTCGGTGTCTTTGGCCAGGCCCTGCTGGAATAGTGCAGCGGCTATCACGCTCTGGATGGGCTTGTCTTGATCAAAGAATCTGCCCGCATTGTCTAGAGTGTTGTTGTTGGTGTTGATCTCAGTGACCGGCATCAGCTCGGCGTTGTCAAAATAGGCTTCTTGATTGGCGTTGGTTGCGATATAATTGGATTCTGCGCCCACGGCCGGGATCATGTGATTGAGCCCGTTCTCGGGCACACCGCCGATATAGTAGCCCTTGTTGCGATCGCCGTCCACGAACACGCAGATCACATACATGCCCAGGTCCGGGGGCGTGAACCACATGCCATAGCTGTTCTGATTGCCGGGATATCCGCCTGTGGTAGCGTCTCCGGCGGAAACAGTGGGAGTGACGCCATAGAATGGCGGCAGATAGCTGACCGTGGTCCATTTGTTGTCGTCCTCACCGGCCTTACCGTCGCCAAATGCCTCAATATAGACCTGCAAGCGGCCACTGCGAGTGGGGTCTATGTTGTTCATGACCTTGCCCAGATAGGGACCAAACTCAGCAGGTGTGCCGCCTCGATCTAGTTTATAACTCTTTGGCCTTCCCTGATCTCGTTCTAGATTCTCTGCCATGTTAGGTTTCTCTATTCATAACCTGACCGTACACATCAGGCGCCGGTGGGTTGGGTGCTTGAATCGGGTTCACGGACTCCGGATCCTGCGCACCTATTTCTTTGACATATCGGGCCAGGGCGTCCTGGTTTTCCTGCTGCGCCGCAGATGGTGCCCGCGGCGGTGCAGGCAGTCCCGTGGCGTTGTAGAGTTCACCAGTTTCGGGGTTGATACGTAAGGTGCTTGCCTGACCGGTTTCGTCGCGCAATAGAATACCCACATTGTTGCCACCGGCATCGACCCCGGTATCACCCGACGGCGGTTGTGTGTCAGTTTGTGGAGCAGGCAAAGCACCATTGCTCTGAGGTACTTGATAATTGGGATCAGCGGTACCAACCTCTCTGGAATTGGTACCACTTGAAGTCGCGGCTGGGGCCTCCTGGCTAGCGCCCGGCTGTACGATAGCATTGCTACCATCGGGTTTGGGGAAAGAGTAGTAAACCAGATCTAGTTCCTGCTCAAATTTACCGCCCTTGAACCAACTGGTTATAGTCCTGGCTCTATATACTATGCTCTGTATGGCATCACGAGTTTTTGTGGCTTTTTCTTGTCGGGCATAGGGATCCTGCAGGCCGGTCTGGAGATCAAACACATCGGGTCTCTGCCACACGATCTCGCACAAGGGATGACCTTCACCAAAATTGATGGTACCGTCGGGCAAGAAAGGTTCCTTGCTGCCCTTGCGATTGATTTTGCCTGTGTATTCGCCCTGGGCTATCCAGGCAGGATCTCCTATGATACGAACCTTGGCTGTTGCGTTGCTGCCCGATGAATATAGGTAATCAGCGGCATTGGCCGAAACTTCGTTGCCCCGGCCATCTGCTCCTTGCCTTGATTCTCCGCTGGCCGAGGCTGACTGGATGCGTATCATGTCTCTCATGCTGCGTATCAAGGTCTCCTGGCTTTTTTGCAGCTGGTTCGTGGTTTCACCTGTGACCTGGAAAAAATACTGTTTGTTGAAATCGGCTTCGTAGTTCAGCACCGCTGTGTTCTGTCCTGTGAACCACCAGGGATAGCTCTTGTGCACACCAGGAAAGGGCGGAATGTTGAAGTAGGGCGAATAGAAATCAGTCACTCGGTAAGGTTTGATCACATAGTTGATCTCTACCGCAAAATCATTGCGTGTTTCGTCGTAGTCCCTGGGCACAGCATAGGTCTCGATGTAAAACCAGTTGATAGGTTGGACGTTTTTTTGTGCGGCTACCACAGGATTGGGTTGTACCTGTCCGGTAACCTCATCGATCTTGACGCCGGCCTGGTTGGCTATGTATTCACTCTGGCGTATGATCTTTTCTATCTCGGCGATTACCTGGCTGCCCGCGGTCACGCTTTCCTTTCGGGTAGTAGTATCCACGGCCTGGCTATCGGGACTGGCGCTCTTTGTATCCTGCGAGGCCGGTGTGCTCATGTTTACCTGTGACTTGTTGATCTTGACCCCGGCCTTGACCACCCGAGAATCGCGTATGGCTTCTGCCCCGTCAGCAAAAGTTATCTTGTAGGTGTCCGTAAATTTGAACTTCTTCTCTTTGGCATTTTTGGCCGCGATATCATTCATCACGCTGATCAGGCCACCCCGGGCGCCAGATGTTTCAGATTTGGCGGCGGTAGCTTTGGGTGGTGCACCTTGGCTAGAACCCTCTTGATCACGAGCCTCGTCTTCGCTGATTGAGGTTTGTTGTGCAGTGGTACCGGCACCGGGGTTCGTTTCAGGTGCTGCCACAGCACTGTACTCAACCTTGCCTGTTAGAAGATCGCCCACGGTCTCACCGTTGAGTTCAATGTCGTTGGGAATGGTACCCAATTCCACGCTGAGTCCGGCTTTGTGGCCCAGAGGTACACCTTCTATGTCATAGGTAACCAGTTTGCTGCTGACCCGGAACTTGATGTCTCTGATCTGGAAGGGAAAATATTTTTCTATCGCGGCCGAGGGATCGCTATTGTTGCCCCCTATCTGGATGGGCAGACCGTTGGCATCGTAGCCGTAGAATCTGATTACCATGAGATAGAACACACTGCTATAATTGAGATTCTTGATGCCCTTGCTCTTGTTGAGGTCCTGGACCACCTTCCACAGGTTGTCCAGCAGCGAGATGTTTTCAGTTTCAGTAATCTGGAACTTGATACTCATACCTCCGTGCCCTCGTTGTGGAGTACCCAGAGTCTTGATCTCGATGTTGTCGATGTAGTAATCGTCGCCAAAAAACGGATTCCTGCCTGCTGCTCCGGTCCCGCTTTCTTTCAAGGCCTCAACGGTACCTTGATCAGCCCTAACTCCACCTTGGTTGGTTGGTGCTCCCCCGCTTTGTATCAGCAACAGATAGCTGTTGATATTTTGCACGGGGTTTTTACAATAAGCGGTAAACTGCTGATTGGTCATTATATAGAGGCTGGCGCTCCAGGTGTAGGTAGCGAAATTGTCCAGTACGTTGGGTTTGGGGAAGATGTAGATACCTGCCTTGGATTCGGCGGTTTGTGCACCTTGCTCTTGTAACTGCTGCTGGACTTCAGGGTCTGTTGACTCGCCTTCCTGGCCTGCATCGTCGCTGGCTGTTTCGTTCTGGGGCGCGTCTGAGATAGGAACCCCGGCCTGTTCAACAGCACCATCGCCCACGTATTCCCACTCACCATTGGCTCCCACATAGGCCACCACTTCGCCATCGGCATTGGTCACGGCGCCCCGGTATCCCGGAGGAATATTGCTGGGTGGGCTTGTGATCTCTAGCGGACCACCCTGCTGGTCTGCTTGCACGGCCTGACCGGCGCTTTGAGCCGGTGGAGGTGCTGGCTGTGCTGCCTGGGCCGTGGCCAGCTGGCGCTGCAGGGACAAGATCTGGTTTTGCAGATCACGCAGTCCCTGTTCCTGGATGCCCAGAGCCTGTGTGATCCTGGGTCTGGCACCCGGGGTGGCTCGATCGAGGTCCTGTCTGAGAGCGGCGATACGGCTCTGATAGATCGCGGCTTCGGCCTGCAGCCTGGCGATCTCCTGCTGGATTTCTGCTACGGTGGCCATGGATTAGTAGCCCAGCACTGTTTTCAGTGTGCTTTCCTTGGGCAGATAGATGGTGATACCGGCACGGAAGTCCCAGGGCGGCCTGGTCAGAGTATTGGGATTGCGCTGATAGAACACCCACCACAGACCAGGATCGTTGTAGAGATCATAGGCCAGGAGATCGGGCCTGTACTGATAGGTCAGATTGAGCTTGGTCAGGGCATCATCACTGAGTTTGGGTATCACACGATCCACATAGGGTCCTAGATAGAACTGGTTGAATGGGGTGAGAAAATAGGGGCTGGTTGTGTCGTATTGGGCTGCCATTACCAGAATCCTCGTCCTTTGAGTAGGCTACCGTTGGCAAATGCCTTGAGACTGAACTCTTGGCTCTGTTGTTTGCGTGTTTGCAACGGCAACAGTGTTATGTTTATCTCCATCTTGGTAGGTACGTATGTAGTGAGGCCGGTGTTGTTCACCACAGATAATCCCAGATCACCTCGACTACCTGCGGCGCCGCGGTCGATGGGCTTGCCCGTGAGCAGATTGGTCAGGGTACCGATGCGGGATGAGATAGAGTCTAGTCCTGTGCCTGCGAACAGCTGGCTGAATGTGCTGCCCGATGCCGCGGCACGCTGGCGATCCAGCTGGAGATTCTGGTTAGTGGCCTGTGTGCGGATGTAGTCCACGCCATTGGGCAGGCTGTAGTTGAACGAGCTGACCAGACAGGGATGGTTGGCAAATTGGTATTCGCCAAACCCATGCAGATAAACCATGGGCGGCGGTGTGCCACGTTCTTTGTCCTGTCCATAGAACATCTTGGTCACGGATCGGAAAAAGTGTATGACTGCCAGCAGATACTGGGCTTCTGATGTGTTCTGCGCGGTGAAAGTACCGTTCACGCTGACCTGTTCCACGCGACTGTTCTTGTAGAAGTAACCACGATAGTTGGAGTGCGTGAGATCCGTGGTGTCATACTGCGCCACATAGTTGGTCTGGATGGTGGGCGTGTATGGGAATACCACCCCCTGGGTAGCACGCAACGGGCCCAACAGCGCATTGCCCGAGTCGTTGTAAAGATAGTTCGATTGCGGCGCCAGGGAGATACGCACACGCCAGTCGCCGTTGTAGTTCTGTCCTGCACGTTGCTGTGCGGTGGCCTGATCTCTTAGAGATTGTCTCATGGCCGCGCCCATGTCAGCATCTTGTTGATCAGCAGCAGTCTGTCCACCCACTGCCTGTGCCAATGCAGCATCTCGTGCATCTTCTCTGGCCTGCAACTCCGCTTCGGATTCACTCACTGGCGTGGGTGCAAATGCCTGTGCCAATGCAGCATCTCGTGCATCTTCTCTGGCCTGCAACTCCGCTTCGGATT
>SXGQ01079164.1_pt1 | contig 110413 bp, 116 predicted proteins | sample 3178371 | NCBI WGS metagenome assembly SXGQ01 (sample SAMN11356859, study PRJNA531348) | freshwater metagenome | isolation source: freshwater sample F1-20 | place: China: Fuxian Lake, Yuxi | collected 2017-12-25 | reverse complement strand
TAGAGCAGCGGACTCATAATCCGTTGGTGCCGTGTTCGACTCACGGGGGGCCCACCATATTTTATTTGTTGAAAGCCTGTGAGCGAAGAGCCTAACCAGCCGCCTGACTCCAAAGGTAATACCGACCTCTATCGAGTCCCTCGACGTGTTGTGGTGACACTAGGGCTTTGAGCGTATAGCAAAGGTATGAGGGGATCGCCTGATCCTTAAACAGACTGGAGTGCTTTCAACAAATACTCTATTTTTGTAAAAATGCCAGCTCGGGAAAAGTAGAAAAAAAGTTTTGATTTCTTTTTTTATCAAGCTGCATGTTGTATTCAACAAAGTCTGGTAATAGATAAGACTTGTTTTCATTGTTCATATAGTGTATCAAAGATTCCCAAAAGTGAAACTTTGCATTAATTTTGTTTGCGTGCAGCCATGCAATATGATTTTGGATTTTTGTAGTAACCTCATCCTTAAAATGAAGGGGTAATATTGTTGCACTAAGAATTTCTGGCCAGTATAACGCGTTGCCTAAAAAAATAGAGTGATTAGAGGTAGGAAAAAAACTATTTTCAATTAGGTATTGATGCATGTCTGGTACATGCCAAATGTTTGTTGCGCCAACCGTACATAAAACGACATATAAAGCTTTGTGTTGTTTAAGTAATCTTAAATTACTTTCAATAACAGGCCACGATGTGTTGTGACGATAAAGCTCTGCTCTTTCATGCGTTGCATCAAGGCTTGCTCTAATTAAAAACTTAGGAAACTTTTTGGAATAGTCAACAAGATTTTTTCCATTATAGTTAATTGTACTGAGATTTGTATTCCAATGAATTGTTACGTCGGTTTTATTAATCTCTAATAGACGATCCAGTATTTCCCAGTGCTCGTCAATAAATGCTGTTTCACCACCAGCAAAATTTATGAATTGGACTTGATCTAAACGGTCCATGAATTGACCAAAAGCAGAAGGGTTATTGTCTGTAATTTTGATTACACTTTTTTTGCGGTTTTTTTCTTGAGCTATTAGGCTGCTGTGCGATGGATTGCATGATCTACATGCCATATTACAAAGATTACTAAATTGAACAAACATAGCCTTCAGTTGAAACGGCCGGCTTAGCGAGCCATCACTATTTGTATGTTTAATAATGTCATCAATTTGATCTTTAAACTGACTGTTAAACATTTTTCGCATGCTTACGTCGCCGCCGTTGTTTTTATCAGCGGCATCACGAGCATAGCATCCAGAACAACCTTCGGTAGCAACACCCTCCAGCATATTTTTGCGGAGTGTGTTAAACGTTTCCGATGTCATTACTTCGTTAATAGAGGATTTGTTGAGATCCCCAAACGGTTCAGACTTGCCCCATGCAGCACAGGGGAACACTTTGTTGTCTGACTTGGTACGAATGTGTATCCAAGGCAGTACACAAAACGTTTTCTTCATGTTAAAAAAGCTTCCCGAGAGAAATTGAAATTGACGTTTAGTCTAAGATAATCGGTGTGGTTCCAAGCTGTGTGAAGTACAAATGGATCAAAGCAAAACAATTGACCGCGATTCCATTTGTAAGTCGTTTTTTCAACAGTAATGCCAATATTACCTTCAGGTACAATTAAAGGAAGATGAATTCGTACGTAGTTGTCATTAGAATCATACTTGTCAGTATGCCACTGTATGATACCGCCAGGTAAAATGGCACTAAACCAAATTCCTAAAAGATGTTTTTCCGGTATTGAAGCGACCAGCTCTTTCAAAAAAACAGAATGTTGCTGACATTGCTTGTCCCATTGCGGATTGCGCTTTTGAAAGTACGAAAACGACCCGACCCATTCAGCAGACACACCTTTGTCTTGCTTGGGCGACTTAATAATTTTGAGACCTTCAACACCACCGTAGACTTTTTGGAAGTCTTCTAGTATACTGTCGGTTGATTGCTCAAGTAGTTGTGTGTGTATAAAATTTTCACGATTGTACATAATTGTATATATGGTGTCTTTAGTGTAGTGGTCTGCACACCGTGTTGTGACCGCGGTAGTATGAGTTCAATCCTCATAAGGCACCCCAAGCCCTCTTATCCCAATTGGTAGAGGAAGCGGTCTTAGAAGCCGTGCAGTCTCAGTTCGAATCTGAGAGAGGGCACCATTTTGTTGGGGGTTAGTTAAATGGTATAACCACGGATTTTGATTCCGTTATTATTGGTTCGATTCCAATACCCTCTGCCAGCACCGGATTAGCTCAAAGGTAGAGCACACGACTGATAATCGTGCGACACTGGATCGTTACCAGTATCCGGTACCACACCACCTTAGTTCAATGGATCAGAACACTTCGCTACGAACGAAGAGGCGGGAGTTCGACTCTCTCAGGTGGTTCCAATTTGGGGGTATAACTTAGTGGTAAAGTAGCTGGCTTTTAACCAGCAAATCCGAGTTCGATTCTCGGTGCCCCTACCAGTTTTTGCAGGTATAGTGTTTAACGGTTAGCACGCCAGTCTTCCAAACTCGAAGTGATGGGTTCGAATCCCACTACCTGCTCCAAATTTGCCTCGTTAGTTTAATGGTAGAACACCGCCCTTACAAGACGGTTACGGCAGTTCGATTCTGTCACGAGGTACCAATGCCGCTTTAGCTGATGTGGTCATAGCAGGCGCCTGAAGAGCGTCGGAACTTGGTTCGATTCCAAGAGGTGGCACCATACATACAATGTATCTCGCTGGTGTTAACGGCAGCATGACGGTCTCCAAAACCGTGGGTGGGGGTTCGAATCCCTCGCGGGATGCCAAAAAAATGGAAGTGTGGCAGAGTCCGGTTTATTGCACCTGTCTTGAAAACAGACGATCCGAAAGGGTCCGTGAGTTCGAATCTCACCGCTTCCGCCAATTAAAAAGTGAGATGGATGAGTGGCTTAAATCAACGGTTTGCTAAACCGTCGTTTCGAGAAATCGGGACCGTGGGTTCGAATCCCACTCTCACTGCCATATAAGAGTGAATATATGAAAGAAATGCATAGAATACGTACGCTCGAGCATCATGAACCAACAGACCCTCTCGTTGGTCTGACTGTGGTTGAGGTGAACCCAACAGAACTGTGCAATAGAACTTGTGCGTTTTGTCCACGAGTTGACCCAGAAATATATCCCAATCAAAACTTGCATATGTCGTTGGACACAATTACGGCCCTTGTTAATGACTTGCACAAAAATAACTACAAGGGTAGGATGGTTTTTTCAGGTATGGGAGAGCCGACACTCAACAAAAATATTCTCAAGCATATAAAAGTTGCAAAAGGTAAAATCCGCGACATACAAATTTACACAAATGGAGATAAGATCCTTGATGATGATTGGTATACTATCGAAGATTTTATAGATGCTGGAGTAACTAGTATTTTTGTCGATGTGTACGACAGTGAAGAGCAGTTCAAAGAATGGAAGCGTAAGGTTGCTCCTTTTGTGGATCGTATACCAATTCACCTCTCTGCCAAGTACACCTTCCCAATACAAATTTTTACAAATAGAGCTGGTACGGTCAAAACTGATGGAATTCCTCAAGACGTTTTGAATAAGCCGTGCTTTCTCCCTCATACAAAAGCTTTCGTTGACTGGGATGGCAGTTTGCTGTTATGCTGCAATGACTGGGCCAGGGCAGCAGGAAAGTTTGGTAATGTAAACACAACACCTTTTCACAAGCTGTGGCTTTCTGAAGAGATGAATAGTATTCGTAAAAAGCTAATGTTTCATAATAGAACAAAAGGTGGTGTTCCTTGTGATACGTGCAATGCAACGGGCAATCAAAAATTAAAGAATGAAGTTATTGAAGTTTGGAAACCAGTTTTAATGCCTCTGTAGTTTAATGGTAAAACAGCGGATTTATACCCCGTAGCGCCAGATAAGCGGCTGATGTGAGTTCGATTCTCGCCAGAGGTACCAGTAAAGCCCGGGTGGTGAAATAGGTAGACACAAGAGACTTAAAATCTCTCGTTTAGCGAAAGCGGCGTGCCGGTTCGAACCCGGCTCCGGGCACCAATTTCTGGCCGTCGTTCAATGGATAGGACAGCGTTCTTCTAAAGCGCGAATGGGGGTTCGATTCCCTCCGGCCGGGCCATCTAAATATTTTTATTTAATAATGTGATGAACTACTTTCCGTTTCAGTTTTCGTTTGAAAAAGACATGATAATGTTTGCTCAGACAGTTCTTGCTTCATCAACGCAAGAAGTAGTTTCAATGAACTTTACAGAGCACCAGCTACCACGCAATCTGTTAAATAAAATCAACGACGAACTCAGTCGTTACAACTTACCACGTTTTAATAATGTCAATGTGTGGCGTAAACCACCGGGGTATGTTCAGTCTATTCACATCGATCCTTGGTTGTGGGACGTTCTTGCTGGTAGATCAGAAACGCTTTCTTCAACACACACTGCAATCAACATCCCTGTAGAGGGTGTTGGGACGGGAAAAATGTTTTGGTTTGATGGCAAATATACCATAGAAACTAGTAGCGGTGTAAAAGAAGCTAAACAAAAAGAAAACAATCTTTCAACTTACCAACAAGTGAAAATACCTACAGGGCATGTTGTATTTTACATTGACTGGCAAGAGGAAAGTAAAGTTATAGACGAGCTGGTACTTGATAAGACTTATGTCATAAAAGTAGGAATCCCGCACCAGGTTGTGTTGGACAACGAAACTCGAACGGTTGCTTCAATTCGCTTGAAAAATAATCCTAGCTTTGAGCAGGTACATGAATGCCTGGTATCGTAATGGCTTCTGCTATACAAACTCTTGAAACAAATATTGATACAACGTCATTCTTAGATGAGATAAGCAATCCGTCTGTTGTATGTTTGTGGAAATCCTACGGTAAAGAATTTTACGCATTCAAACATACCGAAACAATCATTGTAAAAGGTACAGAAGCTGTAAGTAGGCCTACAGAACAACAGTTTCGAAACGGTGTTGGAGTTCGGGATTATTCATCAAGTCTTTTTCCACACACGATGTCGTGGATACAACAGCGTTTTACAAATGTTCAGCGTGTTTGCTTTATTAAATTGTATCCCTCACAAAAGGTACATCCTCATCGCGACGAGGGTGAATACTTTAAACACATACAAAGACATCATCTTTGTATATCAGGTAATTATGAGTATAGTGTGGGAAGCGAGAAGCTAAACGTCAAGCCAGGTACTCTTTTTACATTTGACTCTAGTCTCTTGCATGGTACTGTCAATTTAACCAACAAAGAAAGAATCACGTTGGTGTTCGATACACTTAAACCTTAGATGGAAAGTTCATGGAACCAAATAACAAGCAAAAAGACGAAACGAGTGATGTAGAAGACGACATGGGAGTTTTAAAGAATGAGTACTACGATATTCTAACAACAGAAGATTGTTTTGATTTTGACGTTGCAAATAACATAGTATTAGGTTATAATTAATGCGGGTATGGTGCTAATGGTAACACAAAACCTTGCCGAGGTTTAGTTGCGAGTTCGATCCTCGCTGCCCGCTCCACAGCAAGGTGCCATATGCAAAAAATGAACATTGAAGAAGTAAAAGAATTCATTAGAAAACAATCACCATCTACAAAGATTTACATTGGGGCGGACTCTGTTCGTTTTAAAGATGGTCGTAATTGGTATGCTGATTATACGCTTGCTGTTGTTGTGCATGTGGATGGTCGGCACGGTTGTAAAATATTCGGCGAGGTTCAAAGAGAACCTGATTACGATCAAAAAAAGAACAAACCAGCTGTTCGTTTAATGAACGAGGTGTACAAAGTATCAGAGCTATTTCAGAGTCTAATTGACGTGCTGGAAGATCGTTACGTTGAGGTACACTTAGACATTAATCCGGATGAAAAATATGGTTCGAGCTGTGTAGTACAGCAAGCTATTGGTTATATTAAAGGTACATGCAACATAACTCCTATGGTAAAACCAAATGCTTTTGCTGCTTCGTACGCGGCTGACCGTCTGAAAGAGGTATTGGCAGCATGAACATTCTTGCAGCTTCATTGAAATTTCCTGCTCTTGACAAACAAAAAGCACTTGCAGAGGTAAAGGCTGTCAATGAAAAGGCATGGTTTTATGATGCCTACAGACATACAAACATGATGCCACTTATGACAATGGGTGGTAAGACAGGAGAGCAGGGTGCGTCCAACTTTCGAACAAAGGAAGAATATGTTTGGACGCCTTTTGCCTCTCCTACTCTTGTTGAATGGTTTGAAACTCATGTCTTTCCGTGGATGGGGATGAGGACGCGGATAAGTATTTTGAAGACACAACCAGGTCAACGTAATCATGAACATATTGATTGTTCACCACAAGCGTTTGGCACAAGGCAACATAAATTTAGGATCGTACTTCAAGGTAAAACAGACAGCCTGTACTTTGTTTTAAGGTACGGGCACGTCCGTTTATTTGATACGGAGGATCCATTCATAATGGACGGTAGTTGGCCTCATGGTATGCACAACTATTCCGGCGAAGAAAAATATACCGTTGCTGTTGGTGCACCTTGGACAGGTCTAGAGCAGTATGATAACCTTGGCCACCAATTGATTTATCAAAATTTGAACCTTCTCCCTGAGGATTTAAACAGATATTATGATCAACGATATTTCCAAAAACAAAGTTGAGTATTTTGAAGCTCTAGGACAGTCTTACAAATTTACAATCCTTACCACTTTTGATAAAGAGAACGTAAATCGTATATGGAATTTGTGGAGTAGCTACGAAGGCGAGCGGCTAAAGAAAAACTACACGGAAGAAGCTCTTATAAGAACAATCAGAGCACAACGATTTGATTTAGGATTCTTTATTGTCGAGCGTGACAATGCTGTAGTAGCTTCTTTTGGACTGACCCTATATAATGGCTGGGCTATTGGTACACGCTACATTAAGCATACAAAGAAAATAGAGCCCATTGCTGCCGTCGTCATTGCTCCTTTTTTGAGAAAATATCTTGGCGATAAGGTTGAAGGAATGGCTGTTGCATACAACAGCGAAGAAAAACGTACACTCAGTCTTTTTAATCAAAAATCTGATCGTGTTTATGTGTACAGGAATTTGAGTGAAAATGATTTGAAACATCTCCATGACTTTAGGGAATTAGATTATGAAGTTTACTACAGAAACACTCGCCAGCGAGTTTTTTATGCTCCATACAAAGAGGGAGCTAAACCCACTTTCGAACGCTACACGGGAAATAATGACAGAATTCAATCCAGTTAAATCGTTAAAAGACTTTCAGCGTGAGATTGAGAAGCTGGCATTTGAAAAAAGAATTGATTTTATGGAAGCTGTGCTTTTGTATTGTGAACAAACAGGCATGGAGATCGAGACAGCAGGCAGTTTGATTCGCTCCAGTGCAAAAATGAAAGCACGTATACAAGACGAAGCAGAAGCCCTCAACTACTTTCCAAAAACGGACAAACTACCTTTATAATGTTTACACTGAGAATGGACGCATTTGAAGCTTACAAGCACTATCTTGCGTTAAAGAGTCATTTCACAACAAAGAGTTATGACTTTTTTAAATACAACGGCGCTGTCAAAGCACGTAGAGATAAATTTGACTCTCGTAACGACAAGTATTTTTTTCACAAACTTTCAAAACATAAGGACCTGACTAATTTCCTTGTTGCTTTATTTGTGTATGGCAAGCAGGATGTGTGGGTAGGAGACCTTCTTCGCAATGAGGAATCCGAAAAGCTTTACAAGGAATGGCTCCGTGTAAAGGAATCACTTACATATGTGTTTACAAACGATCTTGACAAATTCGGCGATTCTATTATTGATAATTTTATTGTTGTCGACGGGCAACACCCCCAAGCGCTGAAGATGTTACTAAGAAAAGAAATCCACATCGAGACTTTCATTATACTTAATGACATTCTTCGCTTTACACCGATGTGGAATAAAGAGATTACCGACCAGGTAATATGGCCTGATGTAAGGCAAAAATGCAAGAAGTATCATCCCTTCATGCATTATGAAAAAGAGACCTTTAAAAAAGTTCTTGTTGACAAGTTCAACATAAAGCTGTAAGATAAATACCTGTATCGTTATGATACTGTGGATACGACTTATACATTCAACACATTTTATACAAGGATATACGTATGACAATCGATTTCAAATCGCTCAAAAAAGCTAGTGGCGCCTCTTCTCTTGCAAACATTCACAGCGCCGTAGAAAAGCTAGCAGCTCCCTCTAACAAACCTCAAGACGACGATCGCTTTTGGCGTCCAGAAGTGGATAAAGCTGGTAACGGTTATGCTGTTATTCGTTTTCTTCCAGCTCCTGGTGGTGAAGACGTTCCTTTTGTCCGTTTGTTTGATCACGCCTTCCAGGGTCCTGGTGGTTGGTTGATTGATGGGTGCTTGACTTCTGTAAATGAGAAGTGCCCCGTCTGCGAGCACAATAGTGAGTTGTGGAATACTAACATTAAAGAGAACCAAGATACGGTTCGTAAGCGTAAGCGTAAGCTGTCTTTCATTAGCAATGTATATGTTGTGAAGGATCCTTCTAATCCTGACAACGAAGGTAAGGTGTTCTTGTTCAAGTATGGCAAGAAAATCTTTGATAAGCTGAACGCTGCTATGAATCCTGAGTTCGAGGATGAGACTCCTCTCAACCCATTTGATCTTTGGAGTGGTGCTAACTTCAAACTGAAGATTCGTAAGGTTGATGGTTACTCAAACTACGATAAATCTGAGTTTGATAGTCCTTCTGCTCTGTTGGAGGACGATGATGAACTTGAGGCAGTGTGGAAAAAGGAGTATCCGCTTGCTGCTTTCCTTGAGCGTAGTAACTTTAAGACCTATGATGAGGTGAAAAGCCGCCTCAATAAGGTGCTTGCTCTTGGAGTTGGTGCTTCAGAGCGGCCAGCATCAAAGCAGGATATGTGGGAAGAGGCTCCAGAAATGCGTAGTGCTGCTCCAAAGGCGGCTCCTGCTAAAGCTGCGAAGCCTATTCCTAAGGCTGATCTTCCTTGGGATGATCAAGAAGACGAGGACATGGCAATGTTCCAGCGTCTTGCTGACGGAGAGTAAACAACTTACCTTCCTACCATAGGAATGTTCTCTGAACGACTGGCTCCAGGGCCATTTTGCACAGGAACGTAAGTGGTAGTATGTGATGGTTGTACAACAGGGGCAGTAGAGGCTTGCCCCTGTTGTTTTACTGCTCTCAAAGCTAAGGTCCTACCAATAATCTCTTCTCCTGTACCACCTTGTTGTAACTCACGTGAGTACTCGGGGACATAATTACCAACTTTAATTTGTAAGAGTTCAAGTAACTGGCCAACAGTTCTTGGTTTTGATTTGTCGCCACCAATATAAAAGGTGTTCAAATTTTGTTCAGGACCCATGGGTATCAGTGGTTTGATTACATCAGCTGCTGATTTATTTGGGTTAGCCTTGAGTAGAGCAGTTGCTCCTGTGGCACCAAAGAAATGTGCAGCGTAGAGGTTACGATGACTGACCTCGAGTCCATTAGCTTTTAGAGCTTGAATATTATTTTTGAGAAGAATAGCACCAGCAATAGAGTTTGCAAGTGGATCTTTAGGACCTCTTGCAAATATTTCAGCATATTGTGGATTCTTTGATGTTACTTCGCGCCATGTACTATCTAAAAACTGGAATAGACCTGTTGCTTTTGAATCGGGGTTGACTATATCAGCAACGAATCCACTCTCTTGCCTTGCCATAGCAAGCATCAATGCCTCATCAACTCCTATCAGTTTCGAAGCCTCTCTGATCGCACCCGCAATAGATATTGCTCGTCCTGTTATAGTAGGGATATCGACCGGAGTAGGAGGAACGGGCTGACTTTCGCCTGCCACGTAAGGCCTAACATTACGGCCTCTACCTCTACGACGTCCCAATCTATCAACTTCCCTACCTTCTGTTGGTTGTGATGTTATACTTTCACGGAGAACATTTAATATACCCTTATCAAGATCACGGCGCCATTGTCCTTTAAGCCCTTCTTTAAACGTCTTCCAGGTATTTGCTAGCTCCTCCTGAACCTTTGCCCACTGCGCATCAACAATTTTTGTGACTTCTTCCCAACGTTGATTAGCTAGCTCAGGATTTATTATTTTCTCAACTTGATAGTCAATTTTGTGTGTATTAAAGTATGTTTCAAGTTTTACTTGATACTTTAGTGTAATTGCTGTAACACCAACAAAAGAAGGATCAAAACCTTCAGCCACAGAGATTGCGGCTTGTGTAACTTTACCTTGTGCTAATTGCCAAACTGCAATACCAGCTACAATACCTATACCAATCACAGGCAGCTTTTTGTAAATTGCTGCGCCAAGTTTTTGTACAATAGCGTTTTTTGCAAAGGCTTGCGCAGCAGCTAACGCTTGCCCATTAAGTGGTACATGAACTACTCTTGTTGGGGAAGGTGATGGTTTGACAGGAGGAGCAGCTACTGCAGGTGGTACGACAGCCGGCGGTGTAGGAAGAATAGCTGGTGGTCTTCTTGCTAGTTCATCTGCATATGCCGCACTATCTGCAAGAGCTCTTTCTCTTGCCATCAACGACATTTCTCTATCAGGAGCAACCCTTACAGCTTCGCTTGCTGCAGCCTGGCGCTGTACAGTCTCAGTTATTTGATTGCGAACTGCGTTTTGTTGCACCTCTGCACGTGTCAAGTTGTTATTAATATGCTCATATACGCGAGCGTGTTGTGCTAAAGCTTGTCGTTCTGCTGCGATTGCTGCGTTAGTACTATTAATTTTTGAATCAACTTCCGCCATCTTTTTATCAAACTCAGCATTTACACGACTATCAGAAGCTTCGAGATTCGGTTTAACCAGCTCTTGTTGAGCAATCAAACTGTCAACGCTTCGTCTTGGTCGACCAAGCTCGTCAGCGTTCTTGTTGTAACTTTCCCAATTAGCACGTATCTCTGCATATCTTGCTTTTGCAGCATCAAGAGACGCGTTACGTGCATCCACGAGAGCTTGTGTTCTTTGTTGTTCGAGCTTTAATCTTTCTTGTTCGACGTTTGATATTTCAGCCTGTAATCGTGCTACGTTTGTACGGCTACGCTCCGCATCAGCAGCGACTCTTTCAAGAGCCATAGCGGCACCCGCTCGTTTTGTTTCAAGCTCAGCAATTTGTTTTTGTAGAGTTGCACGTTGTTGTTCTAGTTGTACGGTTTGCTTTTTAAATTCTTCCGTTTCAACAGCAAATCTTGCTCGTTCTTGTTGTAATGCAGCTTGTTGAGTTCTAACTCTTTCTTGTAAATCGGTAATTCTTTTTTGCTCGGCATCAAGCGCAGCAGTAGCAGCCCGAGCTCTTTTTATTTCATCTTCGCTCGGAACACGACCTACAATTGGAGGAACTCTCACTGGGGGTCTACCCGTTCCAAGAGGAGGTCTTTGACCGGGAGGCACTCTCGGAGGCACTCTCGGAGGCACTCTCGGAGGCACTCTCGGAGGCACCCTTGGTGGTCTTGCTACTCCTCTTGGCGGCTTTCTTGTAGGTGGTCTACGTCTTGGAGGCGTACGTCTAGGAAGCTTGAAAAAGCGAAGAAGACCACTCAAGTTGTCTTCATCTTGTTTAACTTGTTGCTGAAGGCTTTGAGGAATTAATGATTTCTTTTTACCACGGAGTGAGTCACGTGACTCTTGTAAATCAAAATCTTCATCATCAAGTCCAATATGAGCAGCCATTGCCCTGGCTAAAACTTTTAAATCACGATCAATTTGTTCAAAATTTTTATATGTTACAGCAAGGGAAGAACGAACAGCTTTTATTTCCTTGGTTTTTTCTTCTATAACATCAACTTGTTTTTGTATCTCTTGTTGTTGTTCACGACGTATACGAGTGTTTTTCATAGCCTCGCCAAAGAGGCCCATATTATTTTCAAGATATTCTCGTAAAACTAATGAAGGTATACTTGCCATTTAACCCTCACGCATGTGCATCAAAAAATGCACCGATATCCAATGATCCTCTATTAGCTATTGGAGATGGTAACATAGGGGGAGTGCCTTCTCCAAGCAAATCCGCATTTGTTGTTGGAGAAGAATTAAAGACTGGGGCAATGCTTTGTATACCTTTTTCAACAAGGGAATCAATTAAGGTAGAAAGTGAAGACAATTGGTTACCAGAACTAGCTGATGATCCAATGATACCACTCAGACCACCTAATGTGGTAGGAGAGCTTTGAGGAACGCCAGACATCCCGCCTGTTACATCGTTTCCTGATGTAGAAGTCGGAATTCCTGTAAGAGAAGCACCGAGACTACCCATACTTTCAGTCATAGCAGGTGAGCTAGTCGTATTTCTTGTACTTTGCGATACTTGTGAGACGAACTGTTGTATGCTTGGTGGCATACTTGGTTGTCCTGCTGTTTGCATACTTCGTTCTGGCTGAGGTGCACTAGTAGTCGTAGCTGGATATGACGCAACAGTGGACGTCGGGCTCATTGTTGGAGAGCTTTGTAATCCTCTTGTTAGTCTTGTATCTGTTGGATTTGTTTCGTTAGTTGATACTTCAGAAACGTTTGATACATCATTACTGTTTGATGACATCTGAGGTTGGCTAACAACAGATGGTGGAGCTACTACAGGAGTTGGAACGGACTGTAGGAGATTGTTACTTGGAGGGATTGAAGGTTGAGGTCCAGGAACAAAGGGAATTGGTTTTCCGTTTGTGTCGAGAGGGGGATTGGGTTTGAGGTATTTGGTAGGATTGTCAGGTAATGAACCACCACCAATACTGCTAGGTTCCACATTCAAAGTAGGTGCCGGCACAGGCGTTGAAGCTACAGGAATAGCGCCGGGAAAAACACTGTAATCTGCGCCTTGTGGTGTCTCTACAAATCCTGGAGGATTACTTGGAGAGGCGGGCGGTGCTTCTTGAGGTACTTGTCCTGTTACAGGAGCTGCACTTTGTAACTGAGCTCCGGGAGCAGGTGCTATTTGTGTTTCTGTTTGTTGTGGAGGCTCTGTACTCTCATCTTGTGCATTAGCAACACTCATTGCATAAGCTGCTGCAGCTCCGCCTATTCCTACTTTCAGTAAAAGACCACCAAGTTCTTTGAAAGCCTTAAACATAAGGCTTCTTGTTGATTTAGTATATCCTAAAATGGATCCTAATATTCCCTTACCTTCTTCTGTTTGGGTTCCAGAAATAGATTCTTTTGCTACAGCCTGTTGTTCAGCTTGTTTACGTTCATTTTCATCCTCTTCAGCCAAAGCTCTTTCTTTGGTTAATCTTTCTCGTTGTAAACGTAATGCTTCTTGTTTAGCATAAACATGCTTTGCCCACACTCTAGCAAGCATATTGACTGTGCGAGCGATGCTACGTACAATTGGTTCTATTTTGACAGCGGTCGAATTAACTTGATTCTGAACAGCGTTTTGTTCAGACATAGCTTTGCTGACAGGGTTGTCCCTGTCTTTGTTTTTGTCAGCAATTCTCTTTGCGATAGTGCGGCCAACAATACCCGTTCCAAGAAACGAGGTTGTTAATTTTTGTTGAGCCGCTTTTTTTAATTCGCTTACTAAATCTGATGAAGAGGTTGCCATTATTGTCGCTGCTGAAGCCTTTGTTGTTCATTTTGGAGATAATCTTTGAGCATATCACCATAAAGATCACGTTCATAAGGATACAAATTTTCAAGCTCAGATAGCGAATATTTATGATGCTGAGCCATAGCAAACAAGAACTGATAATAGTTTGCTAAGGTGTTATGGCTCAGCCCAACGTGAAAAAATCGGTCAGTGTCCGTAAAACAATTTTAACTTCTCGTCCTGTTGAGTTTGTATATCTGATCTCGTGTTCAATCTTTGGCATTGAATCAATATACTGTTGAATATGCTGATATGCAGGAACAGGTAGGTTTTCTACAAACTCAGCAAGCTCCTCTTTACTATATTGACCAGGATCATGCGCAATATCGTTTACAATAACCTCATCGATACATGATTGAATAATAAAAAAATTAAAGTCTACACCTTCTTCAAGATTGTCAGCTTGATTAATGATATCAAGGCGAGGGTGGCGTAGTTTTATCTTACACCCCTCGTTAATTTCAAAAATATTAGAAACCTCTGATCCTCTTTTCACCTCAACTTCCTCAAGATCAACATGAACATCGTATAGCTGATCATCCTCATTATCACGATATACGAGTTTAATGATGTTTTGAATTGATTTCGATCTCAGTTTAATAAAGAAGTATTCGAGATCGTATGTAGTAAAGTCGTCGACATTGATATTTTCGTCAGTGATACAATTAGTAATCACTTGTTTTACAGCACGAAGTACGTCGGTCTGATCTCCACTAGACTGCGCTACAAGTAGAATCTTTTCTTCTTTAACGAGGAAAGGACGAAAGTGTACTGTTTGTTGTGTTGATGGTAACGTAAGACTAAACACAGGATGTTGTATCACTGGCAATCTCATAATAAACTCCTAAAATTAAAATAAACCAGAGCCAGAGGCAATATTTTTGATTGATGTGGAAGAGGCAAGTGCATCTTGGATGCTTCGTGGTCTCTTTAATGATTTGAGAGTTTGCAAAGCCGTACCAAGTTTGAGAGCCTTTTGTAAAAGGGATAGTCCTTTAACGCCGTTTGGACCAGCTTGGAATTGTTTTGAAGCATTGGTAAGCTCGGCGTACATATAACAAAATGTTATTCCAAACTGCATGTATCCATCAGCATCTTTCCAAGAAAGTTGAATGTCAGGAACAGTTTTTGGGAAAGCACCGTACAGTTTATATTCAAGCACGGTATCGTTTTGTTCGTTATATGTAGTAATTGATATGATTGTCTCATATCTGTTCTTAAATTCTACCTCATACGGTGCAAGCCCTCCAGGAGAGAGCTTTCCCGCGGGAATAAATTTATCAGCGCTGACAATTCCGTGCATCCAATTGTAGAAAAATTTGTAGACCTCTCCTCTACCATCACCAATAAAGTTAATTGTAATGTCGTTAAACTGTGTTGAATACGGAACATTTTCCGTAGGACCAATTCCGTACCGTTTTATCGAGTCTGTTTGAATATTCAAACCTGGCATTGATACGCTGTCAGCAAAAAGGGAGAGTTTTTGTGCAGAAGGGACAAGATTGGGCTCATCATCGTAAAAAACTAAGGGTACGCCAAACACAACATCAAAATAGTTAGACCTTGCTACTCCGCCGGCACGAAGTTCGGACATAAACGTGTTAAAACGTCCGGAAGGTCCTTGCTTTTTTTTACCGAGAAGGCCCTTAAGCACTGAAAAGGTGCCAAGAGCATTCATGCCTGTGTTAAGTAATCCCATTTATTTTACCGATCTCCTACTGTCTTGCCACACTTTATTTTTATTTGCTTTTGCAAATCTCTCTAATGGTAAAAACAATGCTGTCTTCCATTCTTCTGCTGGTACCCAGAGAAACCTACTTCTTACGTGGTTATTTAGATAGTGCTTGACACAAGGTTTAAAGTACTTGAATCGGCTCGAGGAGTTAAGTATTTGATATGACAGCTTTAGCTTTGTGCTATCATCGTTGTTTGTATTGTTGGCCAATGAATATAAACTGTCCATTAAACGTGCACGTAGAACGTGCGGCAAATAGTGCATGTTTATACCATAGAACCCATCGTCAACTTTTTGAAAAGGGAAGATGAGAGGAAATCTATCGTAGTATGGCAACTCTTCCTTCATTTTTGGGTCATAGTAAAACAAATACATACGGCCCACTGTGAGCTTTGAAACAAGCCTATTTTCTTTTTGCTCTGGTGCCGCTCTCAATAACCTACGTGGATCCGTTGTCGAGCTAAAGCTCTGCATTTGCTCTCGTAGCCACGTACGCGAGTCGTTTTGTACCTGTGCGGGGTTAGGTACGTTTTGCAAAGCTTCGGTAAAAGGTTGTGTAGCCATTAAAGTGATCTAATTCCTAGTTCGTGTTCCGTCATTATAACAAATTTCCATTTTCTATCTTCACAAAATGTTCTAGCTGCTTTCCATTTAGCGCTGTTAACACCCCACGTATATACTTCACGAAGATACTGCTTCGTCTTCTTAGTCTGAGGTTTAGGCGGCTTAGTCTCTTTTTCTGGCTTTATTTCCACTACAAGAGTTTCCATTACACCCTCAGGATTCCTTTTTTTTAACTTGAAGTCAGGAAAGTATCTGTGTATTTGATTATCCAAAGGAGAACGGTAAGGAATAGCGAATTCCTCGCTAGACCATTCTAAGACGTCTTTGTGAGCGTCTAAATACTTCATAAATTTTAACTCCCAACTACTACGATATACGATGTTAGAAGGATCGCCTCGATACTTAGCAGGGTTGGAAGGTTTAAAAAATCCTTTGTAACTCATAGGAATATTTATATGTCTTTCCCAGGTTCAGGTTTACTTTCAGATATCACAGCAGGTGCACAAGCACAATTCAGCAACCTTCAAGGTGGCCTGGCGTCGTTGGCAAATAAAGTCAGTCTGAACGGATTGAAGGATGTAGCTAACAAAGGTGTAGCAGGACTATCAAAAGCAGCAAGTGGATTATTTGAAAAAAGTCCCGCCACCCAAATACAAACCCAATTCCCAACAAATGGGTTACCAAGAATAGCCCCAGAAAATGCAGACCCCGGACCTCCACCTACTTTGAAGTCGACGGTTCCTGCTAGCGCATTGACTTATCCAACAGACTTAAAATATTTTACTATGTTTAAGTTTGCAACATACCAACGCATACTTGCTACAGACAAACCCAAAGAACAATACACAGCGACTATTGTTTTACCGATGCCAAGTAATTTAAACGAAGTATTCACGGTTGGATATGACACAGCGGAGTTGGGACTTGCAGGTGCTGGAGCTGATCAACTCATAAGAAGGACTCGAGAATTACAAGGTGCATCGGGGGGTGGCGTTAGAGGTGGAGCAGATGATGTTACAATGGCCGGGATTGCTGTGGGTGCTATTACAGCAGCGGGTGCCGCTGCTCTGGGTCAAAAATCTGTTGCTAAAGATGTAGCAAGAATTGCATCAGGTCTTACACCAAATCCATATCAAGCAGTGATTTTTAATAACGTAGAGTTAAGAACACATTCCTTTCAGTACAGGTTTGCTCCCAATTCTAGGACCGAGCTCGAAACAGTTAAGAAAATAATCAAGCAGTTGAAAAAAGCTATGTTGCCTAGCTTCATTAAAGGCAGTGCTGATACCGCTTTCAGCTTTCCAGATACTTGTGAAATCTCCTTTGGTCCTAATAAAGAAGTTCCGTACAAATTTAAAAAGTGTGTTATGACTGGTATGGCAGTTAATTATTCACCAAACGGTCCTGCCTTTTTTAAAACTGGTGATCCTGTAATCGTTGATGTGTCTATGTCGTTCAAAGAGATTGAACCTTATACGAGAAGAGATGAAGGTGAGGAAGATAAAGAGGACAATGCGTTTAGTGCTGAGAATATAAAGAAGGCAGTAGAAGCAAAGAAAAAGGCTGATGAACAAGCTAATGTTAATCAGAGATCTGCAGCATCTGCCAGTACATCAGGGGCTCCTGGTACAATGGGAGGGTTTGAATAATGTCTGGTTTTTTTAAGTATTTCCCCACGCTCTTTCATAGTAACACAGTTGCTACAAATATTATTGCACGTATCAGATTTGAGGAAAGTGTAGCAAAAAACCTTGCTTTGTTTTTACCATATCAAATACAAGACGGTCAGCGAGCAGACCAAATAGCTGAACAATATTATAACGATTCAACGTACGACTGGATTATATACCTTAGCAATAATATTACCGATCCATTACATCAGTGGCCAAAAACACAGGATATTTTTGACAGTTTTATCACTGCCAAATACGGTAGCATTGCAAACGCACAACAACAAATTGCGTATTACCGTGTGAATCATGAAACAGATGATCGAGTTATCTCAACTTCAGCATATGATGCTCTAGGAACAGTAGAAAAACAATACTGGGCTCCTATTCTCAGTTACAACAACCGCGTTATTAACTATGAGCGTAAAGAACTTTCTGACGCTGTTGAAACAAATAAGATTGTATCGTTGACAGGAACGTTTGGCACTTTTACAGAAAACGATATGATTAAACAATCATCATCTGTAACAGGTAGTATTTCGTTTGCAAATAGTACCAACATTGTTATAAAGCATGTATCCGGAACCTGGCAAGCAAATACGGCTGTCTATCGTATGACAACTAATACAGTTGCTAACGCTACTATAACTAGTGTTAGTACTATTGCAACACCTATCAGTTCCAATGAGCAAGTATATTGGACAGCTGTAAGTCAATATGATGCTGAGTTTGAATTGAACGAGGCAAAAAGGCATATTGTTCTTTTGAGTAGTGCATACGTCAATCAAATTGAGAAGGATATGAAGGATTTGATGACGTCATGACAAAGTATAGTTATAAGACTAATGATGTTAAGGTAATAGGCCTCACTATTCAAACCCACAACGGGAGTGGTGGTATTTTTGATATGAGTCAGTTACTGACTATCGACATCTACGAGGACGTTACAAAACCAACCCTGTATGCCACAATTGAAGTTGTTGATGCTCTCGATCTTTTGACAAAATTACCTATAATAGGTGAGGAGAAGATAGAGTTAACAATAGAGACACCTGGTATTACAGAGCCTTCGACATTTATTTTTAGATGTTTCCAAGTAACGAATGTTGAACCATTTAGGAACAGTAAAGGTATTACATACACGTTGCATTGTGTAAGTGAAGAGCATTTGAACAATACTTCGACTATACGTTCCTACATGAGTGGGTTGGTAAGTGATATGGTTCAAAGAATATTAGTTGATTCTCTTTCTACTAAAAAGAAATTTTATCAAGAACCAACAGTAGGTAACGAACTTTTAAACTTTCCAAAACTAAAGCCCCTTGCAGCAATAGATTTTTTAAGACAACGAGCTGTTGGTGCAGAACATAAAATGTCTCCATATGTGTTTTTTGAAAATCAATACGGGTTCAATTTCACAACTGTGAAAGGGCTGTTTGAGAGAGGCCTCCGAGAAGTTGAGTCTACAGGACGCGAGTTTACTTTCAAACAAAACCCAATGGGGTCACCTCAAAAAGAAGTAGAGTCATTTAGAGCTATTTTAGACTATCAGTTAGTTTACAATGGTGAATCATATCGTAAGCTTCAACAAGGTGCTTACCGAATGAAAACCCAAATGTTTGATCTTGCAACAAAAAATTTAGAGACGATAGATTTTAATTTAGAGGAAATGTTTTCCTCGTTTGCACCTGATAAAAAGAAAGCTATGCCGAACTCAGGTGAATGGATGAATGAGTTTGCACAAAAGGTACCACAAATTCTTTTTGGTGTGAAAGATACATCACGTCCTCCTATATTTGTGTTAGAAAATTTAGCAGGCAAAAACTCTTTCTCATTATTGTTAAATGATGATGTAACACGTGTTATGGTACCAGGAGACAGTGGACTAGCTGTAGGTCATGTGGTTCGATTAAACATGCCTGAGATTGATGGATTATCAGCTCAAAAGAAATTAGACAAGGTTCGTACTGGTGATTATTTGATCGTAAGACTTAGACATATGATTACGTTCCAAAACGCATCAAAACACCGAATTGTTTTTGATTGTGTACAGCTAGGATCATAACATGACAACAAAAATTTTAGGTGAAGAGGGATTCAAGTGGTTTATTGGTGTTGTTGAAGACCGTGATGATCCTGAGAAAAGGGGTAGGGTTCGTGTCAGAGTTTATAATCTGCATGATGAAAATAAAGCAAATGCTCCAACAGAGAGTTTACCTTGGGCGACAGTTATCTTACCGCCCATCAGTGCAAGTCTGAAGCAAGTTGGTATATCAGCAACAGGATTAGCGGTAGGGTCAACTGTTTTAGGGTTTTTCTTAGATGGTCGTGAGGCAAACATCCCTGTTATATTCGGATCAATTCCTGGAATCGGTGATATTCCACAGCTTGCATCCGATCAGCCGTTAATAAATAAAGAACAGATTGGACCAGAACCACCTTCTGCTTTTGCGGCAAAGTTTCCGTACAACAAAGTTGTAAGAACAGAATCTGGGCATGTGTTTGAAGTAGATGATACACCCAATGCACAGCGTATTCATAACTACCATCGCTCTGGAACATACGAAGAGATCAATGTAGATGGTAGAAGAGTAACTAAAGTTGTTGGAGATGATTTTGAAATAGTAGTAAAAGATAAAACACTTTTCGTGCAAGGTAATATTAACATTGAAGCACGTGGTTCTATATCTGTAACTTCGCCGCAATCGGTAACTATAACAACGCCAACAGTGCAAATTAACGGACAGCTAAAAGTGTCAGGTAGCATAACAACACCATCTAGCATAACAGCAACAGGACCAATAACTGGAGCGGGGATAGGATTATCTACCCACACCCACACGGGCGTACAAGGTGGGCCAAGTTCAACAGGTGGCCCTTCGGGTTAACAGTAAGGAAAAACAATGGCGTTAGTTACTCAAAAACAAGCGTTTACCCCTGTAAGGTTAAAACAAGAGTTATATTCTGACTTCTTCACTGACTTTGTTTCTTACGAGACAACGAAGGATGTAGCTCGTCTTGTAAATGAGGATGCTGTAAAGAGTTCTATCCGTAATCTTTTGTTGACGAATAGAGGAGACCGCCTCTTCAATAATTCGTTAGGAAGTGACATAAGGGCTTTGTTGTTTGAAAATGCAGGGCCAGCGACAGAACAAATAGTATCCGATTATGTTAAGAAAACCATTGAGAACTACGAACCTCGAGTAAATGTTCTTGATGTTGTAACGAATCTCGAGGTTGATGAGCACCAGGCATATGTAACGATAGTTTTCCGTATAATAAATAATTCCGAGCCCGTTGTTCTTGAGCTAGTTTTAAATAGGATCCGATAAATGGCCAACACAAATATAGACTTGGTTGGTTTAGATTTTGCAAGTCTAAAAAACAATCTAAAAACATTCTTAAAAAATAACACACAGTTTAAAGACTTGAATTATGAAGGGTCTAATATGAATGTGTTATTAGACGTACTTGCATATAATGCATATCTGAATGCTTTCTACACTAATATGGTAGCAAGTGAGATGTTTTTAGATACAGCTCAGCTTCGCGACAGCGTTGTTTCTCATGCAAAAGAATTAAACTATACGCCACGCTCTTTCAACTCAGCCAAAGCAACAATAACAATAACTGTTACGCCCTCATCTGGTGCTGCTTCGGTGTACGTTCCAAAATATACGTCTTTTAGCTCACGAGTGGGTTCAAATAATTACACCTTTGTCACAAACGAATCTTATGTTCTTTCTGCAAACGGAGCAAGTTTTGTACAGACGTTAGATGTTTATGAAGGTGCTGTAAAGACCGAGGGGTTTGTCGTTAATTACTCAAACACTTCGCAGCGTTTCGTGTTGTCTAATCCGACCATTGATACTTCTTCTCTTGATGTTACTGTATATGAGGATGGTGGTCAAACTACTTTAATATACACATTTGCTTCTCAGCTGTATAATGTTACTGAATCCTCACGAGTGTTTTTTTTACAAGCAGCACAAAATCAGCAGTACGAGTTGATTTTTGGTGATAATGTTTTTGGTAGACGTCCAAAGGATGGATCAACGGTCGTTGTAAAATATCGTGCATGCTCTGGTGAACTACCAAATGGAGCAAGAGTGTTTGAAGAGGATGGTCCAATAGATGGTCATTCGAATGTGTCGGTGATAACAGTTACTTCTGCTAGTGGAGGTGCTATAGCCGAAACAACGGAGTCTATTAGATACAATGCGCCTCGTTCATTTCAATCACAAAACAGAGCGGTCACCGCTTCGGATTATGAAACATTATTAAAAGCGCAGTTTTCGGATATCCAAGCAATAAGTGTGTATGGAGGTGAGGAATCTATCCCTCCTCAATATGGTAAGGTGTTTGTGTGTGTTGATGTAGCTGAAGCTGATGGAGCACCTGAGCTGCGTAAACAAGCATATCTTAACTACATTAAGGATAAAACTCCACTAAGTATGCAGGTTGTGTTTGTTGACCCCGAATTCCTTTATGTTGATGTACATTCAACTGTTTATTTCAACACAAATATTACAAATAAAACCACAAGTGATATAGAAACAAGTGCTAAAGCAGCTATCAGTGGTTTTAATCAACAAAACTTATCAAATTTTAAAAAGACGTTACATTACAGTAACCTTGTCAAAGCAATCGATGCCTCAGATGCAAGTGTTGTAAGTAACGATACAGAATTGACTCTGATTAAAAGGGTTACTCCAAGATTGAATGAGGGATATCCATTTACTGTAACTGTTAACAATAAATTACAAACAGAAACAGGTAAAAAGTTAACATCATCAGAGACTCATTATGGACACACACTAACTAGCTCAACATTTACTTATGATAGATCAAGGTGTGTTTTGATAGATGACTCATTGGGAGGTGTTTACATTGCATTACAGGAGGCTTTAACTATACGTGTCTTGAAGTCTGTGGGCAGTTTGAACTACGAAACAGGGCAATTAATAATAAGCGATTCTTTTAATATCAGCGCATACGACGGCAACTATATTGAGCTTCGTTTTAAAACAAGTTCAAAAAATATACAGAGTAAAACAAATACGATATTGGCAATTGATCCGCTAGATGTGGTTGTCACAGCTGTTGGTGTCAAAGAATGAAACAAATAGAAGAATTAGTTTTCCCTTTAGTTGAAGCCCACTTCCCTGATTTTTACAGGGACGAGGGCCCCCGCTTCATTAGTTTTGTTAAAGAATACTATAGATGGATGGAATCAGAGGGAGAGGCTTTAAACGCTTCCAGAAACTTACTAGACTACAGAAATATTGATGCGACCTCACCTGATTTTGTAAAATACTTCACAAACAAATATCTAGCCGGAGTTCCTTTAAGTTCAGAGGCAAACTCTCAGTTTTTAATTAAACATGCTTCAGATATTTACAAATCAAAAGGTACGGAACGCGGTGTTCAGCTTTTAATTCAAGGTCTTTTTAACGAAGAAGCAACAGTTACTTTTCCTGGCGAAGATATTTTCAAGAGTTCGGACGGTACATGGGTCAAACCTATTTACCTTGAACTGACCGTCAGTGAACGTACTCAAGCGTTTGTAGGGAAAGAAATAGTTGGTTCGCGAAGCGGAGCAAAAGCTTTTCTAGAAAGTCTTGTAACTCGTCGTATTGCTGGTAAGTATCAGCAAGTAGCTTATTTAAGTAATGTACGTGGTAACTTTGAAACTGGCGAACTGATAACAACAACGGCAGACACCACGTTTGAAGATGCACCTACTGTTATTGGTTCAATGACTTCTCTAACAGTTTTAGATGGTGGTGCCGAATTCGCTGTTGGGGATATCTTTAGTGTATCATCATCAAACGGTAAGCAAGGAAAAGCACGAGTTACCGAAGTTTCCAATGAGACAGGAAAAGTATCTTTCATTTACATCAATGCCTTGACAAGTGGTGGTTGGGGATACAGCTTAGCTCATGCTAATGTAATTGTTTCAGAAAAGGTTTTAACGTTAACTAGCATCATTAATGGTAATAGTTCAGTAAACACATTCAGTCAATTCGAGACAGTAACTCAGCCGTTAACAAACATTGCTTACATATCCGCAAAAGGAAATAACTTCTTTTTTGATGCAGGTGCTGTTGTAGAAAACTATGCAGCTAACGGAAGTGTTGTTGCGAACGCTACAATAGCTGTCTCAAACAAGACAACAAACGCGACAGGGTATTTGATAGTTGTTCCAAACGTCGGAAATGTTGCAGCAGTGGATACATCGTTTGCTGTTCGTTCAGAAGATCCTGACGTTTCTTCTTTCAATGCTTCGTTGATTGGTTTTGCATACAACACCTTCACTGCATCTTACTCAAAAGTGTACACCGGTGCTTATACTGGCAGCTTTACAAATTATTTTAGTAATATCTACACTGGCAACTTTTCTGGTGCTTATGGTAATTTATATACAGCAACATATGGTGGTACATACACAGGAGCGTGGACAGCAAGTTTTGCCTCTGATTCATTTTCCGGAGTGTATTCATCTACTTACGGTGGATCGTTTTCACGTATATTTTCTCGAGCCTTTACAACGAGCGGTATTTCAAATTTCACCCGTAATTTTGTAGGAAATTATGGTTCTGTTCCATATTCAGGATTGGCCTACACGGGTGCATATACTGGCACATATACAACAGCTGGGTTTTTAGGTCTTTATGTAAATTCTTACACAGGAGCGTATGCTCCTTCAGCAATCAATTACGTGCATCCTTATACAGGTGCATCATATGCAGGATCGGCACCATTTACAAAAGCATTTACAGGATCAGCAATTCCTGGTATATTTGTAGGAACGTACCAAGGAACATATGCAGGAGCATATGTAAGTAATTTTACCGGTTCACGAGTTAGTCCTTTTAACGGTGTAGCGTACGTCGGTTATTATGCTGGGTACTTTACGGGATCGTTTGTAGGAAGTTATCAGGGCACTTATCCGGGATCGTACGTTAACCCATATAATGGTGTTTCTTATGGCGTGTTTACTGGTGCATTCAATGTTAAAGAATACATTTCTGCAGTATACACAACGACCTACAGTGGTTCATATTTAAACTATCCTGTTTTTACAGGAACCCCTTCCCCTTACACGGGTGGGGTATCCTTTTTCATAGGAACAGGATTCACAGGAGCCTATTTACAAACTTTTACTGGTAACTATACAGGCACCTTTACCTCAGCATACACAAGTACATACGCTGGAACATATAATCTAGGTGCTGTTTTTTCTTCAGCGTATACAAATTCATATACATCAGCTTGGACAGGCACGTATAGTGCCGTATATGTTGGAAATTATAGTAGTACGTTTACCAATGAGTGGACAGGTACTTTCTCACAGGTGTTTACTGGAGATTACACAAAGGTATTTACAAGCCAATATACTGGTCTGTACAACGTGTTCTCGGGAACTTATAATAATCTCTACACAGGTACGTTCAATGCTTCATATTCGCGAACGTTTACAGGAGGTTTTAGCAGAACGTTTACGGGAACGTTTACGGGGGTATACGGAGCTTTCACTGGTGGATATTCACGTCTTTTTACTGGTACTTTCAATCAGTCGTTTACAGGTGCGTTCACACCAACTTTCACAGGTGTTTTCAATCAAAGTTTTTCGGGCTCTTATAACACAATTTATACAGGGTTTTTCACAACGACATTTACTGGCTCTGGGTCATTTACAGGAGCATTTGCTCCAAGTTTTTCAGGAACGTATAATTCATTTACAGGCGCGTACACACGCGATGCTTATACGAAAGCTTTTGCTGGATTGTTCACTGGATCCTTCACAAGCACGTACACGCCATCATTCACAGGTGGATTCACAGCTTCATTTACTGGAGTTTATGGTGGTTTTACCGGTAATTATACACTTTCTTATACAGGATTGTATACATCTGGTGGAAATAGAATCAACACGACTGAAGCTCATGACTTCAGTAATAACGATCTCGTACGTTATCATGTACGTAGCGGAAATACGGCGATTCCGGAACTACAAATTGGTGTAGCTTATTATGTTGTCAATACGGTGCAAGGGTCTACATCTCTTTATTTGTCGTCTACACCTAGTGGTGCTACTATATCAATGACAAGAGGTAGCAATGAAACCGGACATGATTTAATCAAAACATATGGCACAGCTGTTATTAGTGGTTATACGGATAGAACAGCTACAGGTAACACGACAGGTTCAAACGCAACCTATACGTCTTTTTCCTTCAATGCTCAAACAGACGTATCGAATACAAACGATACAATTACAATAAGCAATCACACGTTTGAAAATAACTATGTTGTTCGTTACAGCGTTGCAACAGGAAATTCGGCTATTGACGGACTAATAGATGGTCGCCCCTATTACGTAGTTAATACTACAGCAGCAACATTTCAACTAGCAACGACAAGAAATGGTACTCCTGTTAACATATCTTCAAGCAACCGCAATGAAAATGGCCATACATTTACATATGCAACAGGATTCTTAGGTGTTGTTGATATAGGCGTTAATGGATTTATAGGATCACCATACACGTACATTGTCGGAGATGTTTCGAACACTTATGCTCGTGTTGCTAACGTTAGTACCGGTACAGGTGCAGGTTTCCAGATTGGTTTGTTAACTGACACGGAAAACGTGTTATTATCACCAGACTTTATTGAAAGTCGTAACACAGGCAATGTTGCTTTCAGTGGGATAATGTTGAATGGAAGAGGTTCAAACGTCTCAGCTGGTGGGTATGGGACCAACACCACTTTTAATGCCAATACGGATGTTACAGAGGGTACGGGTGGAACAGGTGTATTACTACCCTCATCCATTTACTTCAATGCAAACACCGGTGTTGCGAACACCACAGAAGTTATCACTCTTCTAACAAAACACCCATTTAGTAACAACGAAACTGTTACGTACGCTGTTCATCCAACAAACACAGCAGTGTCTGGGTTGACAAATGGATCTACGTATTACGTTATAAACACAACACCAGGATCGACAACGCTGCAGTTATCATTAACTTCTAGCGGTGCGCCAATTAATGTAACAGCTGGACTCACACAGACTGGACATTCTCTTACAAGAGCCGGAGTAACTGGCTCTAATAATACAATAGCAATCACGACCGCTATCGACTTTGTACCAAACACAGCCGTACTTTACTACACTGATTCAGGTAATACAGCTGTCGGTGGTTTATCAAACAATACTGTTTACTACATTGATCAGGCTAATGCTACTCACGTAGCACTAAAGACTTCGTATACAGGATCACGCGTTGCATTAACAAAGGGATCGACTCAAACAGGTCATCGTTTATATGGTCCACTGAAGATACTTTCTGGATCCAATTCATATTACAGCAACGTCGGTTATAATGAACCTATGTTCAGAGGTCTGGGTTTCGTTAAATTCCCTGGTGCTTCATTAGACACTATATTGTTAGATGCATTGAGATTCGATTCAACGACAATAGGTTCTATTGCTTCAATTGTGGCTGTTAATCCGGGTTCAGAATACAACGTTGATCCGTTCGTCACTGTTGTTGACACGTTTGTTGTTGGGTATAACGCACGTGATTATGTTATGCAAGTTTCTAACACGGTGGGTGCTTTTGTTGTTGGCGAACAAATACAACAGTCATATAGTAATCCTGCTATACAGTTAACTGTTAATACCTTCTCCGGAACAGCTGCTAATGGTATATCAACTTCAACGTTTGTTATTAATGAGTTTGTATATCAAGGTACTTCTCCTGCAACTGCAACGGCTTCTGGCTTTGTTCAAGAAGCAGCTATAAGTGCAGGTAGCGGCAGCGTAAAGTTAATTAATACAACGGGTACATTTGTTAACACAATAGGATCAAGCACGCTACTTAAAGGCTTATCTTCAGGGTCTACATCAAACGTTTCGGCCGTAACAACTACGACATATGCCACAACAGCTCGTGCATTGATCAAATCTGCTAACTCAACAGTATTGAAGTTGAAACGTATAAACTTAGAAAATACATTCCTATTGAATAACGCTATCATAGGAAGAACATCAGGCACAACAGCTAACGTGGTCTCTGTAGTCGAAGACGCAAATACAATTCCTGTTGGTCTCAATGCTGTTATTGAGGCTAACGTACAAACAGCTAATAATGTTGTTAAAAAACTAGCTGTTGCAGATTCGGGATTCGGATATCTTGATCAAGAAACCGTGACATTAACAAAAGAAGGTTCAGTGTTTAGTGTTACTGCTATTGTGGAGCTGGGTAAACAGGGGGTAGGAGCTGGGTATTATTCATCTACAAGAGGATTTGTAAGTGATGATAAGAAGTTACAAGACAACGAGTATTATCAAGAATATAGCTATGAAATACAGACAAAGGTACCGTTCGAGAGATACTTTGATGTTTTAAAACAAATAACGCACGTTGCAGGAACAAGAGCTTTTGGCAGAGTCAATACATTGTCGTTAGCAAACCTTGCTATGACAGCTATAAATAGCATCGAAACCTCAAACACCTAAGCAAAATATGTCAACACAATTAATTACAAATTATTTTCGTTTGCATAACGTAAACCAGTTCAAAGAGTCTATTAACGAGACAGCAAATAGTGTTTATTATGTTTTTGCAGCACGACATGTACCATATGTGGGCGGCGACGGTGTCGTACCAAGTCTGTCAAACACATTGGAAAACACACTTACAGATCCTTATGAAGAAATGGTTTTTGGTAAACGAGTAGCAGCAAACGATGTAGCTGTTATGATACCACGTTACAATTGGACTTCTAATACAAAATATGCTGCATATAGAAGCAACGAAGATTTAACGGAAAAACAATACTTTGTTGTGGTAGATGGAGGATCCTCACACCACGTTTTCAAATGCTTAGATAATAACGGTAACGTAGCATCAGTAAATGCACCAGATATAAATCAAACATCGGCAAACGATGAATATTATGCTACCAATGATGGATATCAATGGAAGTATATGTATAGCATTACCAATTCTAATCTTTCGAAATTTGGAACCGCAAATCTGATCCCTGTATTTGCTAACGCTGCTGTTACCGGTAATGCTGTGGCTGGTGCTATAGATGTTATAAGCGTAACATATCGTGGTTCAAATTATAACACTTCGTTGAATGGGACATTTGAATCAGATGATGTTCGTATTGGTGGTGATGATACTTTATACTACATTGCTAACAATGCTTCCTCAGCAAATAATTTCTACACAGGAAGTTACATATACCTCACTGGAGGTGCGGGTGCTGGACAAGGTAGACGTATTGTTGATTATTACGTAATAGGTGGTTCAAAGACTATTGTTATCGCAAGTGCATTTGCAACCAATCCAAATGCAGGTACGACGTATGAAATAACACCAGCGGTAGTTGTAGATGGTGATGGTGATGATGCTGAAGCACGTGCTATAGTAAACACTGCAGCTGCAAATACAATTTCTCGTATAGAAATCATAAAACGTGGTCGGAACTACACATGGGCATCGGCAACGGTTACAGGTAATACAGGTGGTACATCTAACGCCGCTATATTACGAGTAGATATGGGTCCAAAGGGTGGCCATGGTTCAAACCCAGAATATGAGTTACTAGGTACGTCCTTGTGTATCAGTGTGACATTTGCTAACAGCGAAGTAGGTACTATACCTGTTGTAAATGATTACAGATCATTAGGACTTCTCAAAGATCCTTTGTTTTCAAATGTTGCTTTAACGCTTTCCTCACCAAGCGGTTCATTCACTATCGGTGAGACGGTGTCTCAAAACGTTTCTAACGCAACGGGTGTTGTTACGGAGTGGGACACAATCAGTACACTTACATTAACGAATGTGAATGGCATATTTGTGACCTCACAAATTGTTTCTGGTGCTTCATCCAATGCTTCAGGTACCGTTAGTTCGTATCAGATAAACGGTCAAGTAAAAAATTTCAATACTTTTGATCAAAGATACAGATACACATTCCTTCCTATAACAGGAACCTTCCAGCAAGATGAGAAGGTGTATCAAACCGATTTACAACTAGCTAATGCTATATTTCATAGTAACACAACCTCTAACCTTTATGTTACGCATGTGAAAGGTGTTCTAAATACAGGTAACACACTTATCGGGGTAAACTCAAGCGCGACCGCTAATCTTCTGTTTGCATACACCCCTGATTTAGTAAAACATTCTGGTGAAATAATTTACTTAGAAAATGAGTCACCGATTTCGCGATCAAGTTCACAGTCAGAAACCATCAAATTAATTCTGCAGTTTTGAGAGATAACACATGCCATTAGAAAATTCACTCAACGTAAGTCCTTATTACGATGATTTAAACGAAGAAAAGGATTTTTATAGAATCCTTTTCAAGCCTGGTGTAGCTGTACAAACTCGTGAACTAAACCAGTTACAATCTTTGATACAAAATCAAATAGAAAGATTTGGTAGTCATGTTTTTAAATCAGGTACTATATTAAGTGGTGTTAATTTCAACTATCTCCCAACGTATTCATATGTTAAGTTACTTGATGTACAGGTAGATGGACAACCCTCATTACCTTCAAGCTATGTTAACTACTTTGTAAAAAGTAGCCTTAATTTAACAGCTCGAGTTTTAGATTATAAAGATGGACTCGAATCAAGTAATCCAGACTTAAAGACAATTTACGTTCGCTATACAAACAGCTCAGACCCAGATCCTGCAAACAGCAGTGCTGTATACACTTCCTTCTCACCAAACGAACAGCTTACTGTATTTGGTGAAAATTATCCTCTGTTCAAAATAAATGTTTTGAACGGTGGTGTAGGATTTTCTAATTCAGATACGGTTGTTATTCAAAGTGCTCTCAAGTTGGCAAATGTAACAGGAACGTTTTCGAACGGCGAAGTTATCACACAATCAACGACTGGTGCTCAAGGTGTTATCAAAGCTATTAACACAACAGCAATTGCATGTACAACAGTTCTTAGCGTTGCTCCTCGTAACCAAGACCTAACAAATACATCAGTTAATGCAGTTGCATGGACTTTTGAGTCACCCTACACTGTTGTTGGTGCAACTTCTGGTGCCACAGCAAACGTGGTTTCGTTGATTGGATCGGGCGCGTCCGCATTACTCACAACTGATACAAGTGGTATAGTACAGGCTTTGACTCTCAGCGATAATGGCGATGATTATGTATACTTACCATGGGTTACTGTTAAATCTTCAAATACAACAGCAACAGTACAAAATCTTGACTTACTTGCTCAGAATTATAAAGCAAAAATAACAGTTGCTAACTCTACTGTCAATGCTATTGGTACTGGTTATGCTTTTGGTGTTTCAGAAGGTATCATATACCAAAAAGGACATTTCCTGCGTGTTGAGAAACAGAGTATTATCATTGACAAGTATACAACGACACCGAACAATATTACAGTTGGATTCAAAACTGTAGAAAATTATGTTGATAGCAATGAAGATGAATCTCTTTTAGATAATGCGTCAGGAACAACAAACTTCACAGCACCAGGAGCTGATCGCTTACAACTGACTCCCATATTAACAACATTAACAATAGATCAAGCGGCAGCAAATGTGGATTTCTTTGCTCTTGCAGAGTGGAAAAACGGACTGCCATATAAAGAAAACAGAACAACAGTTTTCACAACAGTTGCTGATGAGCTTGCGCGTCGTACTTCAGAGACAAGCGGTAATTATGTAATCGATCGTTTCAACATTACAACAAAAGAAAAAAGTACAGCTGATACAAGTTATGTTGATGTAGTGGTTGATCCAGGTACTGCTTATATCGAAGGATATAGGGTAGCTACAAACTATAATAATTATCTCAATGTCGCTCGTTCTTCAACAACAACAAATCTATCATCCCAATCAATCACTGTCAATTATGGTAACTATGCAATAGTTAACGAGCTTGCTGGTGTGTTTGATTTTAAAACTGGTGCAAGTATTGATTTGTATGATACTGCGAAAACAATCATTACAGGTCTTAATAATATAACCACTACAAATGGAACAATAACTCCCGCTGGTAGTAAGATTGGAACTGCAAGGATTCGTTCACTCGTATTAGATTCAGGTGATCCTGGAACAAAAGAAGCCACATATAGAGCTTATTTGTTTGATATTGACATGAATTCCGGATATTCGTTCCGTGATGTCAAGGCTTTGTACTCTAATGGAGCTACTCAAGACGCAATCGCTGATGTGGTTCGTACACAAGATGCAACTATCGGAGCAAACGTTTCAAAGCTCTATGATGTGTCTCGTAATCAAATGTTGTTTCCTATAAAAGCAAATGCAGTAAAATCTTTAGATAACATTTCGTACACATATAGAACAGTTTCAGATGAGGCGCCCACTTTTGGTGTGGGAGGAACTTTAGCAATTGGTCCGCTTGGATCCGGTTTTGAATTCCCTTATAGTGATGGTGTTTTGTCAGCTACCCAGGAAAAAGATTTTATAACTGTCCCAACAGAACCATTTGAAGCAAGTGCAAACATAACCGGTACAAGTATAGCTGTTTATGCAAATACTCTCATTGTTGGTACAGGTACAACCTTTATTTCTGATATAGCACCAGGTGATTTTTTAAGATGTGCCAACTCGACGGCTAACCAACACTTGCAAATTAAGTCTGTTGCGAATAATACACACGCATTTCTAACAACAGCACCAACAGCAATGACAGCTGCTAATGCTACCCTTTATTTCCCAGCTCTGTATCCTGTGTCGTTTAGTAGAACATCGCGTAGTATAACAATCTCAGGAACAAGTAAGACAGCAACGCTAAGTTTAGGTGTCTCTACTAACGTTGCAGCTAATGCAGTTGTTACATACAATGTAAAGTCTGTTACAACAACGCCTGTTGCCAAGACTATCAACCGTGACGTGTTTGTTAAGATTCATACGAGTAACAATGCAGGTAGTAATACAGGTCCGTGGTCTTTAGGATTACCTGGTGCAGTCCGTATAAAAAATATCTATCTTGGTAATGCATCAAATGTTGGTACCACAACAAATACAACAGTTTCTGATGTAACGAAATACTTTGTTATTGATTCTGCTGATGATGAGAATGTTTATCGTTTAGCACAATTAAAATTAAAAACAACACCATCAACACTTGCGGTAAATACAAATCAATTCATTCTTGCAAAGATTGATGTGTTTACTAACGGTGGAGGTGAAGGTGTGTTCACTGTTGGTTCATACAGTATAAATGATACAGCAAACTTAGCAAGCTCAACATCAACAGTAAATATTTTAGAGATACCTGAGTTGTATACCAGCCAGGGTAAGTATATTGATGTACGAAATACATTTGATTTCCGTCCGTATGCATCTAATACAGCCAACGTTGCAACAACCGTAGGAACAGCAACTATTAATCCATCAAATACTCTTGGCTTGAGTAGTGATGAAAAATACTTCCCTGCTCCTGATTCAACTATAACTTTTCAAGCTTCATATTATAACAAAAGAAAAGATAGGGTTGTTGTTACGAGTAATGGAAGTTTTAAGGTTTTGGAAGGGACTCCTGCTCTGAACGATCCAGTTACCCCTGATGAACCTCCTCATACAGTAACTCTTGCTGTTCTTTCTATTCCTCCGTATCCGTCTCTGCCTTCAATTTTAAACGCGCAGACAACGGAGTTTGCTGGGAAAGAAATTATATCACAGGACACGATTGTATCACAACGTTATGGTAGTTCGTTGATTACTCTTGATACAGCAAAAAATATTAACGATGCACAAAACCGTGTGTATACAATGAGGGACATTGGTTTAATCGATAAACGGTTGAATGTAGTTGAAAATAAAATAAGTTTGAATTTTATCGAGCAAAAAATAAAAGAGTTGGTGATACCTAGCGGTGTCACTTTGACGACAAGTCGATTTAAAAACGCTTTCTTCGTTGATCCATTTAGCGACTATACAAAATCGGATGCAACGCATCGTGAATTCACAGCAAAAATATTAGGTGAAAGAGGTATCCTTCAACCTTCATTCTCGCAGCTAAATATTGAGTCTGATTTTGATCTGACCGATTCTGATACCAATCTTTGTGTGGTTAATGGATTTGCAATGCTGCCATACACAACAGAAGTATTGGTAAGTCAAAGTGTAAAAAATATTGCAATCAATGGTGATGGTCAAGATGTAAGATTTATTGGTTCTGGTTCTGTCTCGCCGGCTTCCTTTTCAATAAAATCCCGTGGTGAGCGTATCATTACTGAGGATGCACCACCACCTCCACCACCTGCTCCAAGAAGACCGTGGTGGAAGTTCTGGTAAAATCTAATAAGGGAAATATGTAGTATGGCAACCGAAACAAATTTATATTTTACAGTGAGGGATCAAGTTTTTACCGTGTCCCTTAATAGTTTGAGACCATCAACAACTCACTATTGTTATTTTGAAAGAAACCTTGTTCCATCGTCACAAATCAAACCCCTCAATGGTAATTTGGGTGACCCTATAGTTACCGACAATGATGGGAAAGTAACATTTGATTTTTACTATCAGAGCGGTGCATCGACAGCAGCAACAACTATAGCTGAAGGACAGCGAATTGCTGCATCAATTGCTGGTACAAAAGAATTAAGTGTTGTTAATCAAAGCCAGTCTTCTCTTGGTGTTGGTTTTGAGGAGACATCGGATTCTTTTTTTACAACACAACTTCAAATATCAGTTTACATCCCGCCGGAAAACGAGTACCAAATTATTAACAAGCCATATCAAGCACCAATACAAGAGCCTGCACCACCTGTTTACATTGAATCAGGACCCATTTAAAGCACCGTTTATTTAAACATATTAAAAGCAAAGGTTAGTAATGAGCTACGATTTAGGACAAACGTTTTTTATTGATAAGGCTGCTGTACAAAACGCAGAAGTGTGTTTTGTTGCTTCAATAAGTTTATATTTCAGAGCAAAACCAACGGCTGGTAAGACCACAACGGGTATTGAAAATCCAGGTGTCACATTGGCGCTTTGCAGTGTCAAAGAAGACGGAACTCCTGATTTGTCTAGTATCCCTTTAGATACTGCACGTAAAGAATATAATGATATTTCTGTTAGTACAACGGGAGCTACATCAACAACATTTACGTTTTCAAAACCTCTATGTGTCAGCACCGATAAAAAGTATTGTTTTTTAATTAAATTTGATGGCGGTGATACTGACTTTCAAGTGTTTGCTAATAAAGCAGGTAAAACTTCTGTATCATCAACATCAATAACACAGGTTTCATCGGGTGTTGTTGATGGAAATGCATATAAAATAACAAACGGGTATATTTTAACACCGCTTACAGATACAGATTTAAATTTTCAAATCAGAGTTGCAAAGTTCAGTTCTTTGACAAAAACAATAAAAATCAAAAACCGTCCATATGAGCTTCTTACTGTTAGTTCCGTGACGGGTACATTTTTAGGTGGGGAAGAGGTCTTTCAGCAGAGATCTAATTTGACAGGCAATGTGAATGTGTCAAGCACCTCAACTAATTTGGTTGGTACAGGTACGCTGTTTACTACTGATGTGTTAGTAGGTGATAAAATTGTCATTACTGATGGTGGTAGCAACGTTAATATACGCGTAATTAATTCTGTTACAAATGCTACACATCTTGTACTATCACAGCCACCAAGTTTTACCAACGCAACTGCCCAATATTACAAAACCGTGACAGGTCGAATGTTTGAATATTCTCCAATAAATGATAGGCTTACTATTCAAGATTCGACAGCAACGTCAACACTGTATCTTACAACGGGAACGACTATTCGTGGCCTAGACTCTGGAGCAACAGCTAATATAACAGCTATCGCTAACACAAGAGTAAATAACATAATACCTAATTATAATGCTACAACACCTCCCCAAACATCTATTTCTTTAACAGCTAATTTTGCTAATGTTGGTGGTTCAGTAAGTACAAGTCGTAAAGTGGAAACAAAATTAGGTAAACGAGAATACATCAACACCTATGATGCTTCTCTTTCATCTCGTACAAACGAAGTAACAGCTGCTACACCATTCAAATCCTTTCACGGCGAGCTAGTTTTAAACTCATCGAATCCATATACAAGCCCTTTCATTCGTAGAGAAGACCTTGATGTGTTCGTTGAGCGTTACAACATTAATAATAGTACTACAAATGAGACTATAAATCGTGGTGCGGCTCAGTCGCGATATATTGGAAACCAAATCCAGTTGGTTGATAATCAGTTTGCTGAAGATTTGAAAGTGTATCTCAAGGCCTTCAAACCAGCAAACTCTGATGTAAAAGTATATGCAAAGTTTTACAACACAGCAGATAATGAGGCGTTTGATAAAAAGAATTGGACAGAACTGTCATTGAATACTGCTTCTGTAGGAGTTACATCAAATCCCTCAAATATAAATGATTTTAGAGATTTAGGATTTGATGTTCCGTTTTTCCCACCAGGTTCAAAAATAGCGGGTAATTTTGCTGTTAACGCAAACGGTCTTATTCGTGGTTCGTCGGGAACTGTGAATACGGATATCACAGTAGATGATGTTGTAAGAGTTTATCATTCTGGTAATAGTATGGTGTACATTGTAGATACAGTGGTTGCTGCTAATACGTCATCATTAACTTTATCAAAAGCTATTTCTAACACAACGGTTACAAATTTAGAATCTGGTTTTTATGTAGACAAAGTAACAGACAAAAACACAGCATATCTAGATAAGCAGAATTTCAATATGCTTACGTACTTCAATGGCCAGTTAGCAAAATTTCAATCTTATGACAGCTTTGCTGTGAAGATTGTATTGCTTTCTAGTGATAATACAAGTATACCTTTTGTCGATGATCTTCAAGCTGTGGCGGTTTCTGCATGAGACAACTGTTAGGTACTGATGATCCAAACTTTGCTAAGGATCCCAGCTCAAAAGCAATTCTAAATATTGATAAGGCTGGCTACGAGCGTTTTAAAAGTGAGAGAGCGTTTGTATTAAGACAGCAACAGCTTGAAGAAACGGTTTCTGATCTTCAAAAAGACGTAAGAGAGTTTAAGGATTTACTGAAACAGTTAATTAACGGAAATACAAATGGCAAGATCAATAGCTAACGTTGTTATATCAACAGACTCTTTTGCGACCTGGATTGGTATTACCAACCAGATGGCTGATACTTTTACTACTCAAGCTCTTACAGCTAATAACACCGCCGGTGGCGCTCAAGTGTCGGGTAACTCGCAACTGATAGGTGTGTTTGCAGCAAATACTGTTGGTGTTGGAACAACGCTTCGTGGTGGTAATGTTAGCACATCGGCTAATCTAGGTATAACATCAAACGCTAATTTCACAGGAAGTAATACTTCATTTTCTAGTAACGTTGCAATATATAATTCAAACGGATACTTCTACTCTAATACACAAACCTTTATAATTCAAGGTACATTAGCTAACGTACAAGCTAACGTAGTTATAAATTCTACCTACATGATAGGTAATACGGTCGCAACTATTTTTAGTGGCGGTAGAGTAGAGCTTTCTTCAAACGCGTATTTAAATAGCTCTAATGTATTTGTCAATACGGCATTAATGACTATACAATCAGGTAGCATATCTGCTACTTCGAACTTATCTTTACAAAATGCAAACACCAACATTAATGCAACGGCGCTTGGTGTTCAAGCTGTAACAACTGTTACAGGTAATACCACTTTGAAGGGCAACACATCTGTTAATAGCATTCAACTCACTGGCAACAGTACTGTAACGGCTTTGACGGTAAGTGTCAACAGTGCTTCGGTCACAGGTAATTTAACGGTTGTTAATGCTACATCGTTATCAAATACATTAAATGTAACTGGTATTACGACTCTAACAACAGCAAACGTCACAACTGCGTTAAACGTAGTCGGCCCTGCAACAGTAAATGGTGCTTTTACGGTTAACAATACAGCGGCGGTTGGTAATACAACTGTAACAGGTTTTGCCAATGTGAGCTCAACATTGAATGTAGTCGGTGCTGCTACGGTCAATGGAGCATTTACAGTTAATAACACCGCTGCTGTCGGTAATACAACTATCACTGGATTTGCAAACATCTCCTCAACAGCTAACGTCGGTGGAGCTGTTACTTTACGTAATACCTTAACAGTAAACGGTGCCGTAACAATAGCAAACACTGTTGCATCTGGTAACGTTACCATAACAGGATTTGCCAATGTAAGTTCAACATTAAACGTTGTTGGTGCTACGACTGTTAATGGTGCAGCCACCATTAACAATACTCTGGCAACGGGTAACACATCAATCACAGGATTTGCCAATGTAAGTTCAACATTAAACGTTGTTGGTGCTGCAACGGTCAACGGTGTAGCAACTATTAATAACACATTAGCAACAGGCAATACAACTGTAACAGGTTTTGCCAATGTAAGCTCAACATTGAATGTTGTTGGTGCTGCTACAGTTAATGGTGCAGCTACTATTAACAATACTCTTGCTACTGGTAACACATCAATCACTGGATTCGCCAATGTAAGCACAACGTTGAATGTCGTTGGTGCAGCTACAGTTAATGGTGCAGCTACTATCAATAATACTCTTGCTACTGGTAATACCTCAATAACTGGTTTTGCTAACGTAAGCACCACACTAAATGTTGTTGGTGCCGCTACGGTTAATGGTGCTGCAACGATTAACAACACATTAGCAACAGGCAATACAACCGTAACAGGGTTTATCAATGTTTCATCAACGGCTAATGTTGGTGGAACATTAAGTGTAGGTGGAAATACTACGTTACAATCAGATGTCGTTCTGCATGTTGTTGCTAATTCAAATCTTGGTACAACAACTGCGTCTCCTGTTGATGTTCTTGTGCTTACAAAGCCTGTTGGTTACAGAGCTGCAAAATTGACAGCTACAGTAACGTCTTTTAGTGGATCCAACGTATCAACACAAGAGATGATATTTGCTCACTCGGCTTCTGCAAACGATGTAACGCTTACCATTTACGGTACCGTTGCTGCTCCAGCAACAGCTAATTTAGGTAGCTTTTCTGCTGCGATAAATACAACATCTCTAGCAATAAAATTCCAACAGACAACTGCTAACTCGTCTGTTAAAATGTTTATACAGTTTATCAAGTAAGGTAAGTAATGGCTGATACGTCAAGCAATGTACAATTTAAAGTCGAGAATGGCTTTCTTGCTCTAGGTACCGCTAACATTGCCGGCCCTGCAGGCTTCAATGGTAACGTTGATATCAACGGAACGTATCTTTCTATCACTGCAAATCTCCAAAGTAACATTATACCAACAAATAATACCTACTCTATAGGTAATAGTACATCGCGTTGGATTCTCAATGCTATGACAGGTAATTTTGTTGGTGCTGTTACTGTAACTAATACAGTTGCTAGTGGTAACACAACAATAACAGGTTTTGCTAATGTCAGTTCCACACTAAACGTTACGGGCGCAACAACAGTTAATGGTGCTACTACCATTAACAACACTCTAGCTACGGGTAATACATCAGTAACAGGTTTTGCCAACATTTCATCAACGTTGAACGTAGTTGGTGCAGCTACAGTTAATGGCGCTGCTACTATCAATAATACTCTAGCCACAGGTAATACATCAGTAACAGGTTTTATAAATGTATCATCGACAGCAAATGTTGGAGGAGCTACAACATTACGTAGTACGCTAGTTGTTGATGGGGCAACCACAATAAACAATACTCTGTTAGCAGGAAATACAACTGTTAATGGGTTTGCCAACGTGATTGGGGCCCTTGTTGTTGGAGGTGTGTCAACGTTTGCAGGAAATGCTACGTTTGACACAGATTTGTTGTTTGTTGATGCAGTTAACAATCGTATAGGTTTCAAAAATACAGCGCCAGCATCAGACCTAATTTCAATAAACGGTAATACTGTAATAACCAGCGCCAATGCTGCAATACGTTTTCTCACTGGTAACGCTACTCATAATGCTCATGTATCACTATCAGGTAACACAACTAACACACGATTAACTGTTACTACATATGAGGCTAATGCAACGGCAAGCGATGGCGGTTTCTTATTTCAATCTGTTAATTCAACAGCAACAACAGCTGTGTTACAATTCAATCAGGCAGAGTTTAAATATAAAGCAGGAAACGTTGCTCATGCAGGCAACTTTGGGATTTATGATGTAAGCGGAACACGCCTGGGACCATGAAATGGCAAGACCTCTTAGAGCAAGATATGTTACAGCAAGCACAAGTGATGGTGTACAAGAGATGTCTGACGCAGACATTCTCGATCATATTGTTCCGTTAATAACAGACCAATTTTATAGTTCATCAAACGCAGCGGGTTTGGGCAATGTTCTTGAGTTACGAACATCAGCACCAACGTGGAATAATGTTACTGGTGGTACTGTTGTTGATGTGTTTCCGACCGCTCTACCACCAATTGGTACACATCCAGTTACTTCATCATCGACAACGTGGACCCTTTATCAAAACTTAGATACTTCGCTAACGACTAACTTCAACGTGATGACACGTCCTCTCAAAACAGAGAATGTGAGTGGTATACAGCAAGTAAAACAGTTTTCCAACACAGAGATTAGTAATGATATCCTTAGCAAAGTTGTTGCAGAAGTAGCACAGGGTGCACAAGGAGCTTACTATCTCGGCACAAGTGCGCCAGGTACAGGTACATGGGTTGTTAAATCATCTATCGTGGATACGTATGTTGATAGCGTAAGCAATACAACATTAACTACAACATACAACCTTTACCAACGTACAACAAATACAGGTACAGGCACGAAGCGTCCTCTCAAAGGAGCTGCTAATAGCTTAACAGAGATGACAAATGCGGAGATACAATCTCTACTTCCGGCTATTCGTGATTATATTAATAATTCAGGAATTGGTAGATATCAAATATCTACGACTACACCAACACCGGGAACATGGGTAGCTCGTGGTACGTTTACCGATACTTCAAACGGACTTGTTGATACAGCATACGCTGGTAGTTATTTGGGTGCATTCACTGGTGCATTTACAGGTGCGTATACAAAAACTTTTACTGGAGCTTATGTAGGTACATTCAACCAGGGCTTTACGGGTAACTTTTTAGATGTTACAAAATTTACTGGTGCATACGCTGGTACATACAATCAGGCATTTACAGGTCCATATGTAGGTAATTTTACGGGTGGATTTAATCAAACATTCAGCGGCGTATATCAAAACATATATTCAGGAGCTTATACCGGGGTATATGGAGGTACATATTCTCGTTTATTTACGGGGCAATATGGTGGAACGTATCAAGGATCTGCATTTGCTGGCACTTATAATCAAGCATTTGCTGGCACTTATAATCAAGCCTTTTCAAGAGTTTTTGCTGGAACTTATCAGGGGTCTGCATTTGCTGGCACTTATAACCAAGCATTTGCTGGCACTTACAATCAAAATTTTACTGCGGTATACTCGGGTTCTTATCAAGGCTCTGTATTTGCTGGTGCGTACAACCAATCATTTGCAGGATCCTACAACCAAGCTTTTACAGGAGATTATGTAGGATTTTTTACTGGTGCCTTTCAAAGAGCTTTTAGTACGGTGTGGACAGGATCATATGTAGGAACCTATTCAAACCTTTTTACTGGTATTTACAATCAGGCATTCTCACGTCTTGTAACACCTACATTCTCACGCGTTTTTTCAAACAGCGGTTATACAAGTAGTTATACAGCGTTGTACACAGGAGTTTACACAGGTATTTATTCGGGTGCGTTTACAGGTCAATTCACAGGTGTGTATACTGGTGCTTGGATCGGTACATATTCGCGAGCGTTTACAAGAGAATTCAGTGGTCCGTTTACTGGACCTTATACAGGTAATTATGCTGGCTCTTACACTGGTACATATGCAGGATCATATACAGGAGAGTATGTTGTACCGGTCTACGCAGGGGCTTATCAAAACCCATATAGCGGGCTGTATTGGACGGGATATTATGCTGGTGCAGGGGCATATGCAGGAAGTTATCAAAACCCATATAGCGGGGCTTATTACACGGGATATTATGGTGGACAATATTATGCTGGCTCTTACGGTGGTTCACGAGATACAACGTATAGCGGTTCACGAGATAGAACATATAGTGGATCCTATCAAGGATTTTTCACTGCCTTTTTTACAAAAGCTTTTGTTGGTGAATACTTGCAAAATTATCAAGGAATATATTCTAACCAGTTTACAAAAGAATTCACTGGTCCATCTACCGGATCCTTCCAGGGGAGTTGGTCAAGAATATTTACAGGAGATTTTGTAGGTAACTTTACAAACGCTTACGCAAGTACGTATACCGGTCAATTTACGGGTGTGTATTCGGGATTTTTTACAGGAAGTTACCAAGGACCGTACGCAAGTGTTTCTTATGTTGGTACGTTTAGTGGAGCTTACAACCAGACTTTTAGTGGTGGATACACAAGGGCTTTCTCAGGTGATTACACCAGAGCGTTTACAGGTGGGTATACGGGAACATATACAGGCGCTTATTCAAGATTTTTTACTGGTCAGTTCACTGGTAGCTATACAGGATCATTCACTGGTTCTTATACAGCGACATTTTCCGGAACATATACGGGAGCGTTTACTGGTCAGTTCACTGGCCAATATACAAGTGCTTACACAGGATCTTATACAGCAAGCTTCACAGGTGGCTACGTAGGTACATATACCGGAGCATTCTCAGGTACATATGCAGGCGCCTACACTGGTGGATACCTGAATAATTGGACAGGAGCATACACAAGACAGTTCTCTGGTGTTTACTCAAATGTTTTTAGTGGAGCTTACACAGGTCAGTTTACAGGATCTTATACCGGTATATACTCGCGGGTGTTTACAGGCATATACACGGGTCAGTTCACAGGAAGTTATTCAGGAGTTTATTCAGGAGCTTTCAGCGGTAATTATGCAAACACATTTACACGTTTATTTACAGGAGCATATTCGGGGTTGACGGTAACCGGTACTACGACAACGACTACATATACATTATGGGTTAGAACAGCTTGATACAAAATGCCGCTCCGTCCGCTCTATTATAATACAACTACGTCTAGTCTTCAGGAGATGTCTAACACGGACATCGACGGACTTGTGTCAAACATAATTGGCACCGACTTTGCTTCCTCTGTAGATATTGGTTCGTTGACTGTTCAAAACCCTGGTGATCTTGTGCCAGCTAATTCAACGTTGGTGGGCACTTGGGCAGATAGTTATTATAACCAACAGATAGGTGATCATCCTGTTGAACAAGCAAACATTGTATACTCCAATACTTCAATCTATCAAAGAACAGGTGGTGGCCCCCTAACAAACCCATTGATGGTTCGTCCTGTATGCTGGAACAGTACGTTGAACGGCGTTCAACAAATGACAGATACAGACATCGATAACAATATTATTGCTAAGGCCGTATCATATATTGTTAATGGTGGTGTTGGTTCATATGTGCTTCAACCTACAGCTCCTGCAACGGGTACATGGGTTGCGCGTGGTCGATTCAAAAACACAGAACGACCTCTTTTTGATAATGAGACTTTTCTTTGGCAGAAAACTTCTGAAAGTCCAAGTGGATCTGTTCGCCCTTTGAAGTGGGACACAGGGGCATTGCGTGGGACGTCAAATGCCGATATACAAACTCTAACATACCGTGCTCGAAACTATATGGTCAGCACCGGTATTGGTACGTACCAGCTGTCGACAACTATGCCTTCAACGGGTGGTACATGGGTTCAGGCGGGAAGTGGATTTGATGATACGCGTCTGCAAACAAGACCTCAGACTTATAACGCACAAGTATACACAGCAACGTGGACTGGTGCGTATACGCAAGCTTTCTCTAGTAACTTTACTGGTGATTTTACTGGTACGTATGGTTCTACGTTTTCGCGTGAATTTACTAATGTCTTTTCTGCAAACTTTACTGGAGCTTATTCAAGCGCATTTACAGGCGCATTTACAGGACAATATGCAACAACATATACTGGCGCATATAACCAAGGCTTCACAGGAACATTTACTGGAGCATACACAGGCGGGTATACGGGAACGTTCTCAGGAACATACACCGGAGCATATACGGGACAGTTCTCAGGTGTTTATTCGGGGATATATGTTGGCAATTTCACAGGCATATACACAGGTATATACAACCAACAATTCACAGGAGCGTTTACAGGGATATATGCGGGCACATACAACCAGGCTTTCAGCGGAGATTATGTAGGTGGATTCACTGGTGCTTTCAGTGGTGTTTATGCGCAAACGTTTACGGGAATTTATAGCAGGATATTTACCGCAGCTTACACCGGTGCCTTTACCGGTCAATTCACCGGTGGGTATACAGGTGCGTTCACAGGAATTTATACTGGTGGATATGTAGGTTTCTTTACTGGAGCTTACACGGGTATATACAGTAGTTTGTTTACAGGTTCGTACACCGGTAACTACACCGGCATCTACAACCAAACATTTACTGGAGTGTTTTTAAACACTTTTAGTACTATTTTTTCTGGTAATTACACGGGTGTGTATAGTCGAGCATTTACTGGTAGTTTTGCTGGTACATATAGTAGTTTATTTACTGGTAGCTACACAGGTAACTACACTGGTATCTACAACCAAACATTTACAGGAACGTTTGCTGGCACGTACACACAGATCTTTAGTGGAAGTTACACCGGTAACTACACTGGTATCTACAACCAAACATTTACAGGAACGTTTGCTGGTACGTATAGTAGATTGTTTACAGGTTCGTATACGGGTAACTACACAGGTATCTACAACCAAACATTTACGGGAATATTTGCTGGCACGTATAGTAGATTGTTTACAGGATCGTATACAGGTAATTACACTGGTATTTACAATCAGACGTTTACAGGAACATTTGCTGGCACGTATAGTAGATTGTTCACGGGATCGTACACAGGCAACTATACGGGCGTATACAATCAAACGTTTACCGGCGCATATGCGGGTGGGTATGTTGGATCATTTACTGGAACATACTCAGGGGGATACACGCGAGTTTTTTCTGGATCATACACAGGCGCGTATTCGGGAACGTACACAGGTGTGTATACAGGAGCATACGTTGGTTTCTACGTAGGTAATTTTACAGGGATATATGCTGGTACATACAGCAGCGTATTTACAGGTGCTTACACCGGCGGTTATGTAGGTTTCTTTACAGGTGCGTATGCAGGTGCATACGCACAAACATTTACTGGTGTATATTCTGGAGGATACAGTAGACTGTTTACCGGATCTTATACTGGATCTTATACAGGCATATATTCTGGATCTTACACAGGTGTATATGCTGGAGGTTACGTAGGATACTTCACAGGATTATATTCTGGAGGGTACAGTAGACTGTTCACAGGTGTATATGCTGGAGGTTACGTAGGATACTTCACAGGATTATATTCTGGAGGGTACAGTAGACTGTTCACAGGTGTATATGCTGGAGGGTACAGTAGACTGTTCACAGGTGTATATGCTGGAGGTTACGTAGGATACTTCACAGGATTATATTCTGGAGGGTACAGTAGACTGTTCACAGGTGTATATGCTGGAGGTTACATAGGATACTTCACAGGATCTTATACTGGTTTATACACACGTGCGTTTACTGGATCTTATACTGGTTTATACACACGTGCGTTCACTGGATCTTATACAGGTTTATACACACGTGCGTTCACTGGATCTTATACAGGAATTTATGCTGCAAATTACATGGGGATCTACACGGGGAGTTACACAGGAAACTACGCGACTTATTATACAGGATCGTATGCCGGCACGTATAGTAGATTGTTTACAGGAACTTACGTAGGGTATTTCGTGGGCTACTACGCTGTACCAACCTACGCAGGGTCTTATCAAAACCCCTACACCGGTACGTATTTCACGGGATATTATGCTGGTCCAGGGGCGTATGTGGGATATTTTCAAAACCCATATAGCGGGGCTTATTACCAGGGATATTTTGGTGGTCAATCCTATGCTGGCGCGTACGTTAATTATTTCGCAGGTAGCTATCAAGGTAACTTTACTGGGTTTTACTCAGGATCATATGCATCGTTCTTTGCTGGGTCTTATGTAGGTAATTGGTTGGGTTATTATGCAGGTAGTCGCACGGGGACCTTTGGTGGCACCTATAATCAATCATTTGCTGGTGCTTATGCAGGGTCATATAATCAATCATTTGCTGGTGCTTATGCAGGGTCATATAATCAATCATTTGCTGGTGCTTATTTGGGCTCATATCAGCAAACGTTTACCGGATTATATACTGGCTCGTATCAATCAACATTTACAGGAGCATATGCTGGTGCATATGCCCAAACGTTTACCGGATTATATACTGGCTCGTATCAATCAACATTTACAGGAGCATATGCTGGTACATATGCCCAAACATTTACAGGAGCATATGCTGGTACATATGCCCAAACATTTACAGGAGCATATGCTGGTACATATGCCCAAACATTTACAGGAGCATATGCTGGTACATATGCCCAAACATTTACAGGAACGTACTCGGGTAGCTACGTTGGAAATTATGCGGGCGCTTATGCAGGTAGCTATTCTGGATCATATAATCAAATATTCACGGGTGCTTATTCGGGTGGGTATGTAGGGTTTTTCACCGGTATTTACTCCGGAGCCTACGCACAAACGTTCAGTGGGATATATTCAGGTGGATACGCTGGGAATTTTACAGGAACATATGCAGGCGTGTATCAGCAGGCTTTTAGCGGTACATATTCAGGTGGGTATAGCGGGTCATATGTAGGTTCGTATGCTGGTACATATGCTGGTGGATATAATCAAACATTTACCGGTTCATATTCGGGTGTGTATCAGCAAACTTTTACGGGTATTTATTCAGGTGGCTATGTAGGGTCGTTTACAGGAATATACGCAGGGGCATATGCAGGAAGTTACCAAGGTTCTTTCACTGGATCGTATTCAGGCGGATATACCGGAGCTTTCACAGGAATATACGCAGGGGCATATGCAGGAAACTATCAAGGTAACTTTACAGGAAATTATTCAGGCGGATATACTGGTGCCTTTACTGGAATATACGCAGGGGCATATGCAGGAAACTATCAAGGTAACTTTACAGGAAATTATTCAGGCGGATATACTGGTGCCTTTACTGGAATATACGCAGGGGCATATGTTGGAGGGTACGCTGGTAATTTTACGGGAAATTATTCAGGCGGATATACTGGTGCCTTTACTGGAATATACGCTGGCGCATATGCAGGAAGTTATCTTGGTTCGTTTACAGGAGCCTATGCCGGAGCATATACGGGGGCTTTCACTGGAGTGTTTGTAGGGGGATATCAAGGAAACTTTACCGGAGCCTTCAGCGGAGGATATACAGGAGCTTTCACTGGAGTGTACGCTGGAGCTTATGTAGGAAGTTACCAGGGTAACTTTACCGGAATATATTCAGGTGTATATGCAAATACATTTACTGGTAATTACACAGGTATCTTTAATCAAACATTTACAGGAGTCTATAATCAAGCTTTTTCCAGAATTTTCACCTTTGATTACACAGGTGCGTTTACTGGAGGATACGTAGGCTTTTTCACCGGTGTTTATTCACGGGTGTTTAGTAGATTCTTTACGGGTGTTTATACGGGTGCGTTTACTGGTAATTACACAGGAATTTATAGCCAAGCATTTACCGGTGCATTCAGTGGTGCATATACGGGTGTATTTAACCAAAGCTTTACAGGCGCGTATACTGGTATATTCAATCAGACCTTCACGGGAATTTATGCTGGGTCCTTCAATCAAGTATTCAGCGGGGTGTTTGGTGGATCATACAATCAAATCTTTACCGGTCAGTTTACAGGGGGATACACATCAATCTATACGGGCGTGTACTCGAGCAACTTTACTGGAGCCTTTAGTGGTACGTATGTAGGACAATTCACTGGTGCGTTTACAGGATCTTTTGGGTCTTTGTTTACAAGCACATATAGTAGGTTATTTACAGGAAGCTTCTCAAAATTCTTCACAGGATTGTATAACCAACGTCCTGTGTATACAAGTGTATATTCGGGAACATATGCTGGTGTTTATGGAAAGTTATTTACAAGCTCTCTTTATGCAGGAGCAACGTACGCTCAAGCATATTCCGGAAACTATGTTGGTGCATACACAGGCACTTCTATCCTTGGCTTTTCGGGATCATACTCAAAAATATTCACAGGTACATTATCTTCGTTTTCTTCCTTATTTACTGGCCTATATAATAGTGCATTAGGGCAATATCTAGCAGCCTGGTCAGGGTTGACCATTATGTCAACTCCGGAGACAATTCAATCAATTAAACTTTGGGTAAGAACAGCATGAAACGTACAATCGCAAATCCGCATTGGATTAACAATGCAAGAACTGTCATCTCTGCTGAATTTCATTATGATGATGGCCGTGTTGCACAGGCAACAATATCTGAGTCGGATGTAACAAATCCTGATCTTGTTGAGATCAAGGCAAAATTTACAGATGAGCAATTAGAAGCTAATACGCGTAAGAAAATTCAAGAGATCAATGCAGAGAGAGATCGAAAACACCAAGAAGAATTGGCAAAACAGCAGCGTAAGCAACAAGAAGAGTTGTTTGCTGCTAAGTTAAAAATTTTTGAGATCGACTCTATTAAAAATTCTGATAACAGACAGTTGAAGTCAAAGATCAGAAAGTCAAAAAGTGACGTTGAGGCAATGGCCTGGGCATCAGCACTGTTACTCGATGTCGCTCAAAAAGAAGCCGCAAACACATCGGAGTAAAAATGGATCTTCGTAATGGTTTTTTGATTGTTGCCTCGCAACTAAAAGAATATTTAGATTCAGCAAACTTCCTTGCTGCAACTATAAAAGATAACTATCCTGAAGCTCATGTAACATTATTTACAACTCCAGAGCTAGAAAAACACGCTGATAGATCATCTTTTGATATTGTGATCTTTGAAGAAGTTCCTAGTCATGTACGTACTAAATTATATGCGTTGTCAAAAACTCCTTACACAAATTTGACCGTGTATGTTGATGCTGATATGGAGTGTATGCATTCTGATGTATCAAAGATTTGGGATGAGATGCCCGAGGATTGTGATATATTGATAACAAAAATACGCCCTTATAATGGTAAGGAAGACAGGTGGCCAGGTGGTGCAACAATCCCTCAAGGACGCATGTTGTATCATGGTGGTTTTTTCATGTACAGATCCAATCCCAAAACTTTAGAATTTATGAGAAGGTGGTGGGTTGATTATAAGGCACAAAGAAAAGAGCCATGGCCTTACCCGGAAGAAGAATGTCGGAAATCATTCGCTCAATGGGATCAATTTACTTTTTGGAAGCTCATGACAGTGGATAAGTTAGACGTGAAAGTAAATGTGTTTAAAGATGATGCAAGATGGAATTTTGTAAACGGTTACATGCCAAAAGAAGCTAAAGGTGAAATAGTTTTTTGGCACCACACAATCCCATCAAAACATGAAAACATAGGGCTGACAAAAAAATGAAAGAAATCCAAATAAACAATCCAGAGCTTAAACAAATTTTGGATGATTGGTTGCAAGTACTCTTGAAAGTAGATCGTTCAAAATACCCATATGATGCTGGCGTTGGGAAGGACGGACCTGTCACTCCAGAGTACGCATGTGGTACAGAATACTTACTTCATATGCAAGGTAAAAAGGTTGATGGGTTTCCGGAAAAAACACGTGGCGTTGACCTAATGAGATTTACTCCTCCTCACCAATCAGTAGCTCAAGCATTAGTTAAATTAGATCACGATCTTTTGAATTGGTCTGGATCAAGAAACAACGCTGTGAAGATGTTGTATCCAAGAGGTGGATATATGGGTTGGCATCATAATGCTAACGCACCTGGATATAATATTCTCCTTTCATGGTCAGAGAAAGGTACTGGTTTTTTTAGGTACCAAGATCCAATCACAAAGGAGATAGTGACAATGCAAGATTCGCCAGGGTGGACTTGCAAAGTGGGTTACTATGGTCCATGGCATGAGCCTGATAAAATTTACTGGCATTGCGCTAGTGCACATGAAGAAGAAAGACTCACGCTTGGTTATATCATCCCTCATGAAGGAATGTGGACTAGTATGTGTGAGGATATTCAGGATGCGTGATACTTTTTGAAGAGATTGTTGTAATGATCTGGTGTTGTTGGTCCATTTAACAACACAATGGGTATCTTGTCTGCAACATGCTTTAATTTGCTTTCTCTATATGCAAGTTCGATCGGATCATATATCAAGTTTTCTGCTATATCAATGCCAAATAAAGCAGAGTAAAATTTACGGCAGGGAAAGTATTGTATATTAACTCCTATACTTTCCTTCTCGTAAAATAAGAAAGAATCCATCCCCCATCTGTATTTTGTCATAAAATGTTCGGGGTCTCTTATTACATAATCCCATATTTTTTGAACGTTTTTTGTTTTCCATGTCATACAGCTACTGTTGAATGGATGGTGAAATACAGGAAACCCGTAATCCCATCTCGGCCGCCATTCAGCCTCAATGAGTGTCAAATCACCTTGTTGGTAACTGACTATATCATCTATGTTCGATTTAATGATCAGATCTAAATCAAAATATAATCTATCTCCGTCAGGTAAGTAATCGTTAAACGTTTTGCTAAACAAAAACATTTTATTATACACTAAAATGTCAAAATTGTTTTCTACGTATTCGACGATATTTACTCTTTTGTCTATGCCTTCGTAGTTGTCTGTATAACAATACATTGTGAACGGACGAGAAATGGTCTTCTCACACATGATATATAAATTATTCACTAGCTGGCTATGATATTTTGATCCCAGCTTCACACATAATATAACGAGTGGTTCCATGGATATTCAATACTTGACTAAAATTTCAAACATATTAAGAGAAGGTGTTTCAACGGGGTTAGATGTGTTTGATTTTGCTAATTCGTTTAGTCAAACACAACTAGAATCAAAAACGTGGCTAGTAGAAGCGCTAAGTAAACAAAATTATAAACAAGCTCCTACCATACTTATACTAGGTGGATGGTATGGGAGTTATTTGGTGCCTTTGTTAAACGAGTACATCAACCCTTCTCATATACACTTTAATGATATTGATAAACGGTGTTTGAATGTTGCGACTCAGTTGCATACTCAAAAAAACATAAGTTTTCATCACTTTGATGCGACAACAAATTACATACATTTTAATGCTGACATTGTCATAAACACATCCTGTGAACATATGATGTGGTACAAAGAGATGCTTAAAGAAGGACCAAACACTTTATTTGTATTGCAGTCGTGTGATGAGGAGAAAGACCCTGGTCATGTAAACGTCTCACACTCAACGGACGACTTTGTAAGTAAACTAGGTTTAAACCGTGTTTTTTTCAGAGCAAGGAAGAGTTTAGGTCGTAAAAATCGGTTTATGGTGATAGGGAAACCATAACATTTTGGGTTATATAAATACCAACGAACAACTAAACAGTCTATCATATGGCTATAAAAGCAAACCTAATTATTGATCAAGGCACAGATTATTCCACAACCGTTGTGTTGACGGATGTGGATGATAATCTCGTGTCGTTAACAGGATATACAGCTAATGCGCAGATGAGGAAGACATATTCTTCATCAAACTCAGTAGCTTTTACTGTTTCATTAAATGCAAACCTGGGTGAGGTTGTACTTTCTTTGACAGATACGCAGACTGCGAATATTGTTGCTGGAAGATATGTTTATGATGTAGTCCTTACGTCTAATAACATCACTTCAAGAGTAATTGAAGGTATAGTAACTGTAACGCCAAGGGTAACGAGATGACTGCTGCGATAAAGGTAAGATTGAGTGGTGGAGCTATCCAGCCGGTAAATACCATAACGCTGAAAAATGAAGTGCTAGCTGATCTCAACAGACGCCTAGATACTTTAATAGATGTGGTACCTGATAGTGCAAATACGGCTGCAAATGCAACCCTTGTTTATGATCCAACGACAGACAAATATGTTGTTAAGCAACTAGATTTAGACGGGGGAAGCTTTTAATGTCTAACTTAATTCAGATCAAACGAAGTGATGAGACAGCAATACCAGTGTCTCTTGCGGAAGGTGAATTAGCGTATTCGTTTAATTCAAATTCATTGTTCATTGGTGGTAATGCAAGTAATGTTATACGTATTGGTGGGGGTAACTATCTTTGGTTACATCAATCAAATACAGGAACACCAGGAGCACTTACAGCCAATGCTGTTGTCATAACTAATGGAAATAGTTACGTTACAGAGTGGCGTACAAACAAGCTTGTTGTTGGTAATGATGGCACAACAACAAACGTAACATCCATATCACTATTTGCAAATTCGTCTCAGCTTGGAGCATCAGCAGGCGGATCAAATACCGAGCTTGTATCTTCATGGGCAGTCAAAACCTATGTTGATACACGTGTTGGAGTTGTTGGAGCGACACAGGTTGCTTTTGGTAACTCATCTGGCGGTTTGACTAGCGATGCCCAATTCACATACGATACAACCACAGATTCATTAGCAATTGGATCGATTGTACTTAATGGTACGACAAATATTGTTAATGCGACAGCATTTAACGCTGGTGCTAATGTTAACATTAGCACTGGTGGTATTAGTATCGGTAACTCTTCTGTAAACGTAGCTTCAAATTCCACACAGTTGGTTGTTAACGGTACTATTGTTAACAGTTCCATTGTTCAAGTTGCAGGTGAGTTCAGAGGGTACACGGCAAATGTTACAACATCAATAGATGTTGGATCTAACGTTGATGTTAATACAAGTGCTGTGTTCATTGGTAACTCTACTGTTAACTCAATTCTTACTTCTTCAAGCTTGAAAGTTGATGGCACAGTAGCTGGTGGTAATACAACAATCACCGGATTTGCCAATATCTCTTCGACAGCAAATGTTGGCGGCGCAACAACGTTACGTAGTACCTTAACAGTAAACGGTGCTGTAACAATAGCAAATACACTTGCTACTGGCAACACAACCATCACAGGATTCGCAAATATTTCCTCTACTGCTAATGTAGGTGGAGCTGTTAATTTACGTAGTACATTAACGGTGAACGGTGCCGTAACAATAGCAAATACGTTGGGTACAGGCAACACGACTGTTACTGGTTTTGCAAACGTCACAACAACTCTACAAGTTGGAGGAGCAACAACAGTAGGAACAACGCTCGCTGCTGGTAACACAACCATCACAGGATTTGCTAACGTATCATCAACTCTTAATGTTGTTGGTGCAGCTACTGTCAATGGAGCTGCGACGATAAACAATACACTTGCTACTGGCAATACAACTGTTACTGGTTTTGCTAACGTAACATCTTCGTTGCAGGTAGGTGGCGCAGCAACTATAGGTACTACTCTTGCAGCTGGCAATACAACAGTAACAGGTTTCGCTAACGTAACATCTTCGTTGCAGGTTGGTGGTGCAGCAACTATAGGTACTACTCTTGCAGCTGGTAATACAACTGTTACTGGTTTTGCTAATGTTACCGGCCACTTAACGGCCAATTCTCTGTCCGTTGGTGATACAACAATAAGTGGTAACTTAACAGTAACAGGTACTCTTACAACTGTTAGTGCAAATAATATTACAATTACAGACCCAATGATTCAGTTGGCAGCCAACAATACGTTGTCTGACGTGCTTGACATTGGTTTGTTTGGTAGTTATGAAGCTGGCGACTTAGGTAACCACGAACATACCGGTTTGTTTAGAGATGCAAGCGATTCTGGTACGTGGAAGCTTTTTGAGGGATTAGAAGTATCTCCAACTACAACAGTAGACACGGCCAATGTTACTTTTGCATTTGCTACATTACAGACATTCTTAAAAACTGGCGGATCCGGATTAACTGGCTTAATAGCTAATTCTACTACTATAGCTCTAACAGCAAATAGTACTTTAAACGTTGCTATTGTAGCCAACACTTTGACGTTGTCTACTCCGCTTGCAGGAACTTCGGGTGGTACAGGATTGAGTGCTTTAACAGCAGAGCAAATAATTGTAGCAAATAGTAGTAACGGGTTCAGAACCTTATCTTTAGGAACGGCAGGACAAGTGTTACAAAGTAATGGTTCGGCTCTTGTATATGCAACACTAGATGGTGGAGCTTTTTAAAATTTGAGAGGTTATTATGGAAGTTGAATTGATTAATGCTTATGTTGAAAAGCAACGCGAGACAATTAATGAGATTATGGCAAAAAATATTATGCTTGATGCAAAGCTAGTTGTAACAGAAAGAAAGTTACAACAAGTTACCGAGGTTGAAAAAGCTTTGCACGAATATAAATTAAAAGCAGATTCACTTGAAGAACAAAATAAAGCAATGAATCAGCTCATTGAAAATCAGAAAAAAGATATCATTATGTTGCAGCAGAAAGAAAAAGAGCTTCAGCAAACTATAAAAGTTACTGATGAACAAAAAGAAAAGATTGATTTGCTTCATAAACAGATTAATAAGTTAACCTTAGAAAAAGAAGCACAACGTCAAAAAGCTGAAAAGATGAAGAAAAAGGCTGAAGAAATAATGGCTGATAACGGATAGGAAGTTCAATGTCGGATATTCTAATTCAGGTTAAACGTTCAACTGTAGCTGGCAGAACACCCAATACCACAAATGTAGCCAACTCGCAGTACATAACAGATGGAGAGTTAGCTCTCAATCTCCCTGATGGCGTTTTGTATTCGTCAAATGGCTCTGCGTTAATTGAAATAGGTGCTCGACTTTCTTCTCTAACCACAAACACATATGCTCGAGCACCACAGCTGATTGCGTTAGGTGGCACTGGTGAAGGTGGCCAGGTTGTTTTGGGTTATGGAAACAATCTCGCAAATAGTATAACCACTCAAGCAAATAATACATGGAACATAGATGTTTTTGGTGGGGCTGGTGTAAACGCGCTGTTCAGAGTATTCACACAACATAACGATGGAAGTGTTACTCCTGGCTTAATAATATCCAATACCGGTAAAGCTGTCTTTGGTTCTCTTACAGAAAACACCGACTCAACAGTTCGTGTTGAGGGAACCGCAAATGTCAGTGGCTCATTGCAGGTTAATTCGATGTTTATTGCTAATGGTTCAGTAGTTAAAATAACTAGCAACGATAAGTTAACATTCAACGACAATACAACACAAAACACAGCCTTCCGTGTATACAATGAGAGTGGTACGCGAATAGCCTAAATATTACAATAAAGGAGGAGCTATGGCCGTACCAACCTCACGCGCAGAATTCAAAGAATATTGTCTTCGCGCTTTAGGAAAACCTGTTATAGAAATCAACGTCGATGATGATCAAGTAGAAGATCGCATTGATGAATCGCTTCGTTACTATTGGGACTATCATTTTGATGGCACAGAAAAAGTTTATTATAAACACGCTATAACATCTGAAGACAAATCAAACAAATACATCACATTGCCGGAAAATATTATAGGTGCTGTACGTGTGTTCCCTATTGGGGATCCTTCTATTCGTTCTGACGACTTATTTAATATCAGATACCAAATAGCATTGAATGATTTATATACTTTGACAGCATATTCAATGATACCTTACTACATGGCTATGCAACATTTAGCGCTGATATCTGAGTTCTTAGTCGGACAACAACCAATTAGATATAGTCGTCACCGCGATCGTTTATATGTAGACACGAAGTGGGACAATTATAACGTAGGCGATTATCTTTTAGTTGAAGCCTATGAAGTTCTAGATCCAGATACGTTTTCTGAAATATGGTCTGATCGCTGGTTGCAAAATTATTGCACACAAAAGATCAAGTATCAGTGGGGCTCAAATCTTACAAAATTTATTGGTATGCAGCTACCAGGTGGATTGCAATTCAACGGTGAAAAGATTATGAACGATGCTAAAGAAGAAATTGAGAAAATGGAAAAAGATATGATTCTCAATTATTCATTACCCGTTGCAGATATGATAGGGTAACATGGCAACTAACTTTTTCTTTAATAATTTTTTCAATAGTCAAGAGCAAACTCTCGTTGAAGATTTGATTATTGAATCAATCAAGATATACGGTCTTGATGTTATCTACTTACCAAGAAAAACAGGTAGTGTTGATACTATCTTTAACGAAGATAAAGGTCGTTCATATCTGACATCTATACCCATTGAAATGTATGTAAAGAATGTTGAGGGATTCGCTGGAGATGGTGAGTTTCTCTCAAAGTTCAATCTTGAGATACGAGATCAAATAACTTTTACCGTAGCACGACGTACATTTTCTAATGAAGTAGTTGCAGCTTTTCCAACATTGGATTTATCAGATACTAACCTCGAACGTGAACGTCCACAAGAAGGAGATTTGATATACTTCCCATTCAACAAAAAGATATTTGAAATAAGATTTGTTGAGCAAGAGCCTGTGTTTTATCAAATGGGTTCGTTACAGATGTATGACTTAAAGTGTGAGTTGTTTGAATATAACAACGAGGTTTTTGATACTGGTATACCTGAAGTAGACCGTTTAATGAACAATTATTCACTAGGGATGAGTATATTTGGTATTAAAACAGAGGATAACTACTTTATTACAACGGAAGACGGATATCCGTTATTACAAGAAAAGTATGACATTGATGAGAATGCACCAGAAGCTTCCAACGATGAAATAGAGGTTGTTGCTGATGGTATCATCGATTTCACTGAACGTGATCCATTTAGTGAAGGAACATACTAATGTTTGGTCATGTTTTTTACCATAGTGTCATAAGGAAGTATGTAGCTGTTTTTGGAACACTATTCAACGATGTTTACTTGAATAGATATGATCCTGATTCAGAAATGTATGAAACCATAAAAGTTCCTATTTCTTACGGACCAAAAGAAAAAGTACTCGCTCGCGTGACTGGAGATCCTGAACTCAACAGGATGCCAGCTATAACGCTACCGCGTATGGCTTTTGAGATGACGTCGCTGAGTTATGCTACATCACGAAAACTAAACACGTTGGGTAAAAGAGTCAAAAAAGATCCGGACAATCCGAACCAACTGAACTACCAGTACAATCCTGTTCCATATGATTTAGCATTCACATTATACATTATAACTAAACATGCAGATGAGGGTGCAAACATCGTAGAACAAATACTACCATTCTTTACACCAGAGTGGACAACTACTGTCGAAATAATTCCAGAGATGGGCCATATAGTTGATATTCCTGTTGTTTTGGAACGTGTTTCATGTAGTGATGAGTATGAAGGTGACTTTTTAAACCGTAGAGCTATTGTTTGGACATTAGATTTTACAATGAAAGCGTATATGTTTGGTCCTGTGAGAAAGCAGGGCATTATAAAATTTGCAAATACAAACGTATACAACTACACAACATCACCAAACACGCATCTGGCAAGTGTTGATGTTAGACCTGGTCTACTAAGTAATGGTTCACCTACAACGAATAGTGCTGCAAGTATTTCAATTGACTTGATTGAGTCAGATGATAATTATGGATATATTGTAACGGTAACAAACCCAAATGAATAATGATCCCATCGCTCAAACACTCGACCTTGCTCCTCTAACTCCAACGCTACCAGCAGTTCAGCACTTTGAGGACAATCAAGTTGTAGATGATTTTGAATTTGCTCGTAAAAATTTGATGGATGCAATAGAACAAGGACAGAATGCACTTGCTGATATTGTAACGGTTGCAGGGATGTCACAACATCCGCGAGCATATGAAGTTGTTGCAACACTGCTCAAAACGGTAGCTGATGCAAATAAAGACTTGCTCGAACTGCAAAAACGAAAAAAAGATTTGACTGGTATTGGTCCTGCTCCTACTACTGTCAACAACAACCTTTTTGTTGGTAGTACAGCAGAACTCCAACAGTTGATAAAGAAGCAAAATGAGCAAGCTAAGTGAATCGTATCTTGGTAATCAGAACCTAAAACGATCAAATGTTAAACATGCTTGGACGCCTGAGCAGGTCCAAGAATGGATGAAATGTGCACAAGATCCTGTTTACTTCGTTGAAAAGTATGTAAAAATTGTTAACATTGACAAGGGTCTTGTTAACTTTAATCTCTATGATTATCAGCGCAACATTGTTGAGACTGCGGTTGAAGACCGTTTCGTAATATGTAAGATGCCGCGTCAGTGCGGTAAGACAACAACAATTGTTGGTGTGATGCTATGGTACATATTGTTCCATCAAAACTACAGTGTTGCTATCTTAGCTCATAAGTTACAGCAAGCACGAGAGATCCTTTCACGTATTCAGTTAGCATACGAACACTTACCTAAATGGCTTCAGCAAGGTATCGTTGAATGGAACAAAGGAAATATTGAGTTAGAAAACGGATCAAAGATTCTTGCTTCTGCAACATCTTCATCGGCTATTCGTGGTGGATCTTTCAACTTAGTATATCTCGATGAGTTTGCATTCGTTGAAAACAACATGCAGGAAGATTTCTTTGCATCTGTCTATCCTACCATTTCTTCCGGTACAACGTCGAAAGTATTGATTACATCTACACCTAATGGCTTGAATATGTTTTACAAGCTATGGGTTGATAGTGAAGAAGGTAAAAACAATTATACACGTATCGATGTGCACTGGAGTCAGATGCCAGGCCGCGATGAAAAGTGGAAGCAAGAGACTATACGTAACACATCGGAAGATCAGTTCCGTGTTGAATTTGAATGTGAGTTCGTAGGTTCGTCGCATACGTTAATCAGCGCTACAAAGCTTAGAATGCTACGCGCTACCACACCTATATTAAGTAATCCTGATACAAGAATTTTTGCACAGCCTGTACCTGGCCGTCAATATTTCTCAGTTGTAGATACAGCTCGAGGGGTTGAAGGAGATTACTCGGCTTTTGTTGTATTTGATGTTTCAGAATTGCCATATAGAGTAGCTGCAACATACAAGAACAATATGATATCTTCTATGTTGTATCCAAACATTGTTTTCCAACTTGCAAAACATTATAACAATGCATATGTGTTAGTGGAAACAAATGATATTGGAGAGCAGATAGCAAATATTTTGCAGCATGATCTTGAGTATGAAAATGTCCTGACTACTATCAATAATGGTAGGAGTGGACAAATGATATCACCAGGATTTGGTCAACAGGCAAGATTAGGTGTACGTACAACGAAAGCAGTTAAACGTATTGGTTGTATGGGATTAAAGACGCAAGTGGAGTCAGATAAGCTCATACTCAACGATGATAGAATATTGTATGAACTCTTCCGTTTTGTAAATATTGGCGAAAGCTATGAAGCAGAAGAGGGCCATGACGATATGGTCATGTGTTGTGTTCTTTTTGCATGGGCAATGGGACAAACATATGTAAAAGAACTAACGAGTGTCGACCTGCGCCAAAAATTAGAAGAAGAAACAGAAGACGCTTTAGAAGAAAGTATGATGCCTATTGGTATTATTGATAGAGGCGGTATTGATAATCCAATGATGCTTGCGGCAAAAAAAGGTGACGATTCGTGGATTTTTGCAGGCGATGATGACTATGACTCGCGGATGATGGCAAAATACGAAGCAGCATTCCATTGAAATTAGAATCCCCAAAAATATAAATACCATCGATTACCCTAATTTCTACAAATAAAAAACCTCAGAGGGGAGAATAGACATGCCATTTCAAGTCAGTCCTGGCGTAAACGTTACTGAAATTGACCTTACAACGGTCGTCCCCGCAGTATCTACAACCGAAGGTGCCCTAGCAGGCGTATTTCGTTGGGGTCCTGTCGGCGAACGTGTATTGGTTGATTCAGAGTCGAATCTTGCAGCGAGATTCGGAAAGCCAACAAATCATAATGCTGAAACATTTTTTACAGCAGCAAATTTCCTTGCGTACGGAAACAAGCTCTATATTACTCGTGTAGCTAACACTACATCGAACAATTCTAATACAGTAACACGTAATGCTATTGCTAATACTGCTGAAGTATCAGATTGGTCAGATGAGAACGGAAACACAGCATCAGAAAATGCTATGTATGTTATTAAGAATGAGGATCATTACGACACACAAATTACTACAATTGGTTCTTCAGGCGATGCTAATGTTCAATTCATTGCAAAGTGGCCAGGTAAATTAGGAAACTCGTTAAAGATTTCCGTATGTTTAACGGAAAATGCTTATTCAACTTCCATTCCTATCACTGAAGCCAATTTGTATAGTACAGCAAACAGTCTGATTAACTTTACTATTGGTGCAAATACAGCAAATGTTGTTGTCCAACATGTTGGAGGTACCTTAGCAAATTCAACTGCAAGAGCTACAACTATCAAAAACCAGCTTCAAGTGGGTGATATTATTGAAGCTGGTAGTAACACAGTAGGCAAACAATATCTTCGTATAACATCTTTAGGCAGTGTAGTGAATGCTTATGCTAACGGTACAGCCAACTCATCTGCTACTGACCAAGCACAGTTTCAAATAAGTTTTGAAGATACTTATGCATTATCGGAAGATATAACATCAAACACTGTCATACGTAAGTGGGAGTATTGGAACGCTGTCGATGCAGCTCCAGGTACATCTGCGTACCAAGCCTCTTTTGGTAATGCGGCAGTTAAAGATGAATTGCATATTGTTGTTGCTGATGAAGATGGAGAGTTTACAGGTGTTCCAGGAACAATTCTTGAAGTGTTCCGTGGTTTGTCGCGTGCTACAGATGCAAAGACAGAGGATGGTTCAACCAACTATTATAAAACTGTAATCAATCAAACATCAAATTATGTATGGTGGGCTAACCATTTTGCTAATGCAGGTGTTGGTGCTGCCAGCGATTTGACAACATCGACACAATATACTCCTTTCACAATGTCATTTATTGGCGGACGTGATGGTGATGATGAGAACAATCTTGCTTTAGGTGTTGTTCTAAGCGGTTACGATCTTTATGTATCTGCAGAAGATGTTGATGTATCGTTAATTCTGACTGGTGTGTCGCGCGGTGGTACAAACGGTGAGCAAATTGCTAACTACTTAATTGACAACATTGCTGAAAAACGTAAAGATTGTGTGGTGTTTGTATCGCCACAAAAAGCGGATGTTGTTAATAACGCTAACGACGAAGCGGATGATATTGTAACGTTCCGTAACAGTCTGCGTAGTACATCTTATGCTGTTCTCGATTCTGGTTACAAATACCAATATGACAAATACAACGATATCTATCGTTGGGTTCCACTGAACGGTGATACAGCTGGTCTTTGCGTACGTACAGATGAACAGCGTGATGCATGGTTCTCGCCAGCTGGATTCAATAGAGGTCAGATTAAGAATATTGTCAAACTCGCATTCAATCCAAGACAAGCACAGCGTGATATTCTTTACAAAGCCGGTGTCAATCCTGTTGTAACATTCCCAGGACAAGGAACAATTCTCTACGGTGATAAGACGCTTCTTGCAAAACCAAGTGCGTTTGATCGTATCAATGTTCGTCGTCTGTTTATCGTTCTTGAAAAAGCAATTGCTACTGCTGCTAAGTTTACGTTGTTTGAGTTCAATGATGACTTTACACGTGCACAGTTCCGCAACCTTGTGGAACCATTCCTGCGTGATGTACAAGGTCGTCGTGGTATCTACGACTTCAAAGTTGTCTGCGATACTACAAACAACACAGGCGAAGTTATTGATCGCAACGAGTTTATTGGTGATATCTACATCAAACCAGCTCGCAGCATTAACTTCATTCAGCTTAACTTTATAGCTGTAAGAACGGGCGTTGAGTTCTCCGAAGTCGTCGGTCAGTTTTGATAATAAATAAGAACAAAGGAGAACAAAAATGGCATTTAATGTAAACGAGATTAGAAGTCAGCTGACACTGGGGGGAGCTCGTGGCTCCCTTTTCCAGGTGACCTTCAGTAATCCCGCAAACAGTGTTGCAGATATCAAGGTACCTTTTCTTGTACGTTCGGCTCAGATTCCTGAGTCTAACTTGGGTGTTATTGAAGTACCTTACTTTGGCCGTAAAATTAAATTAGCTGGTGATAGAACTTTTGGTGATTGGTCCGTTACAGTGATCAACGACGAAGATTTCTTAATTCGTAATGCAATTGAAGAGTGGTCAAATAGGATTAATTCTCTGCAAACAAACTTACGCGGTTTTGGTGCAGCTGCCCCTCTACTATATAAGTCAACGGCTGAAGTAACTCAGTTTTCTAAAACTGGTGTTCCTATCCGTTCGTATAAGTTTAATGGGATTTTCCCTTCCTCAGTATCGGCCATTGATTTAAATTGGTCGGATACTGATTCAATTGAAGAGTTCCAGGTTACCTTCCAGTATGACTGGTGGGAAGTGAGTGGTGGCATCACCGGCCAAGCCGGGGGCGCTTAATAGAAGGTGAGCGACGTAAGTCGCTCTCTTCTTTAATGGAGTAATTATGGCAAACCTGTTTGGTTTTGAGATCCGCCGCAAGGTTGATCCCGAAGAGGAACAAAAAAAGCAACCGACATTTGCACCAGAAGTCACAGACGATGGTGCTGTTGTTGTTGCAGCTGGTGGAGCATATGGCACCTATATTGATCTGCAAGGTGCAGCAAGAACAGAAGCTGAGCTTGTAACCAAGTATCGTGAAATGTCTATGCACCCTGAAGTTGAGCGTGCGTTGGACGATGTTGTTAATGAAGCAATTGTTAGCGATCCAAACCAAGATATTGTCTCTATCAATCTTGATGATGTAAATTTATCACCCAGTATCAAGAAACTTATTACTAATGAGTTTGATAGTGTTCTTAAGCTTTTAAATTTTGAGAAGTCAGCTTTTGATTTATTCAGAAGGTGGTATATTGATGGCCGTATGTACTACCATACGGTTATTGATGTAACAAAACCAAGCGATGGTATTAAAGAACTAAGATACATTGATCCACGTAAGCTACGTAAGGTACGTGAAGTAACTAAAAAAAGAAATAAGAATTCAGCAACCTCACAAACTGAAACTGTTCAAGAGTATTTCATATACAATGAAAAAGGGTTTCAAAATAAAGCAGGTGAGGTTGGCACAGCATCAAGCGTTCAGGGATTAAAAATAGCGTTAGATAGTATTGTGCATGTAACGTCGGGACTGACAGATCCTAATAGCACGCTAGTACTATCCCATTTGCATAAAGCTATCAAACCTCTCAATCAACTGAGAGCTTTGGAAGATGCAACCATCATTTATCGTATATCACGTGCTCCAGAACGTCGTATATTCTACATCGACGTTGGTAATCTGCCCAAGATGAAAGCCGAGCAGTATTTACGTGATATGATGACACGTCATAAAAATAAAGTTGTTTACGATTCTTCCACAGGTGAGATACGTGACGATCGTAAATTTATGACGATGCTAGAAGACTACTGGTTCCCACGTCGCGAAGGTAGCAGAGGCACGGAGATTACAACATTGCCAGCTGGACAAAACTTAGGTCAGCTAGACGATGTGGAATACTTTCAAAAGAAACTGTACGAGTCACTAGGTGTTCCTGTCACACGTCTACAACCAGAGGGTACATTTAACTTTGGCCAAGATGCACAGATATCTCGCGATGAAATGAAGTTTGCTAAGTTTGTTGAAAGAGTTCGTGTTAGATTTAATCACCTGTTCCTCGGTGCTCTTTCCAAACAATTGATCCTTAAAAATGTAATGACTATTGAGGATTGGGAATTAATTGAAAACGATATAACATTTAATTATGCAAAAGACAATTTCTTTGAAGAGCAAAAAAATACTTTCATCTTACGAGATCGTTTGATGACTGTACAATCAATGGACCCATATATCGGTAAATATTATTCCAACGAGTGGGTTCGTAAACACGTCCTCTATCAAACAGAAGAAGAGATGGAGGAGATGGATGAGCAGATTGTGGCCGAGCAAGAAAATCCTATCTATCAACAACAGGTTGATCAAAACGGTAATCCGATTCAAGGTGGCCAAAGTCCAGCTGGGATGGCTCCACAGGGTCCACAACCTGGTGGTGTAAGCTCTGTAGCTCCTGGTGATCAAAATAACTAAATAATTGGAGGAATTATGGCAGACAGACAATTTACAATTGCGGATATGATTGGAGCTGTGAATCAAGAAAGTCCATCCGACTTTCAAACAGCTTTTCATTCTATTGTAGTGGATAAAATTCATGACGCAATCAACGCAAAGAAAATTGAAATAGCACAGAATTATTTTAACTACGAAGACGAGTCGGAAGAAGAGCAAGAAGAAGCTCAAGAAACCGATAGTAACGAAGGAACCACCGATGAAGACACTGAAACAACTGCTGGAAAAGACGGACAAAGCTGAGCCAACTGCTCCTATTGAGCCAGACTCAGTTACGTCATACGTTCCAAAAACAAAAGACGAAAAGCGCTTTATGGACAAGCACGTTGTTCAAAAAACTGACGATGCCAACAAAAACGGTGACGACTTGTTCCGTGGTTCAAACATAAAGGCATACGATCGTTCTGCAACGCGCCATGGTTATAACACAAAGGAAGATCAGAAAGTGTATGAGTCCAAGACTCTAGCACAAATTCTTGGTGAAAAAACTCTTACTTCTGCCGAAATGAAAAAGCGTGAAGAGATTGCACAAGCAATGGAACGTGATAATCCTGGAATGGATAAGTCAAAGAAAATGGCTATTGCTACTGCTACCGCTAAGCGTGTTGCGGAAGAGGCTGAGCAGATCGATGAGATGAGTCATCAAGCTAAAACAACTATGAAGCACGTAAGCAATCCTACAGCTGGTGAGAAAAAAGCTGCAAAAGATATTAAACCTGGCATCAAGGGATATCGTGACCGTGTTGCTATGCTTCATTCTGCTGATGCAGAAGGCCGTTTGAAGAAAGAAGAAACAGAGTTAGACGAGGCAGCTCGTCACGATCAGTATAGCACATATCACGCTGGTGTAAAGGATATGCTGAAAAAGCTTGGTGCTGCCGCTGATGCACATAAAGAAGCTGCAATGTCTCCAACAGATTACAACAAAGAAAAAGGTGCAAATTTGCATAGTGGTCATGTATACACTATGAAGAACATGCACCGTACGTTGCAAGATGCCCATGATCAGCTTCAAGGTGAGGTGGAGTATGCGCAGCCACCCAAGCCAATGAAAATAAAAGAAGAAGTAGATTTGTTTTCTTGCTTCGATGAAGAAACACGTAAGCAAGTAGAACAGGTTTATGAACATCTTGACGATGAGAACAAACAGATTGTTATTGAGATGATCGAAGCCAAAGAATATGACGAGCTGGTTGCTATTGTTAACGAGGTGTTAAATGGCTGAAACAGTCAAGTTAATCTCTTCGGAGATATCATTAACAACTGCTAATACTATTGGCGGTGCTAGTTTAGTAAGACTGTATGCAACAGCAAATGCTGTTATTACCTTGGCCAACACTGGTGGTACGATCGGTACTTGTACATTACCTGGAGGTACCATCGAGTACTTCGTTAAACAACCAGCAGACACGCTTGCAGCTAATGTTGCTGTTCTGGCTACTTCGGTTGCATTTACATAAGGAAAAGAAATGAAGCTGATAACAGAACTCAACGAAGATGTAAAGTACCTTGTTGAAGAGCGCGAGGGTAAAAAGCAATACCACATCGAAGGCATTATCATGCAGGGTAACATTACGAACCGTAATGGCCGCATGTATCGTATCGAAACGTTAGAAAGAGAAGCTAAGAGATATAACGAACAATACGTTTCAAAGAACAGGGCGTATGGTGAGTTGGGTCATCCTTCAGGACCAACAATTAACTTAGAGCGCGCATGTATTATGTTTAAATCGCTGCGTCGCGAAGATAATAATATTGTTGGTAAAGCAAAAGTATTAGACACACCAATGGGTCAAATCGTTAAAGGATTAATTCATGAAGGTGCTTCACTAGGTATTTCTTCACGAGGCATGGGTAGTGTTAAAGAGACAAAAGAAGGTGTCATGGAAGTTCAGGACGATTATTATCTAGCAACGGCAGGAGATATCGTTGCTGATCCATCTGCTCCAGACGCATTTGTAAGAGGAATTATGGAAGGTGTTGAGTGGGTTTGGGACAACGGTATACTCAAAGCCCAGAAACTTGAGCAATATAAAGAAGCAATTAATCGCGGCGCCCGCCAAAAAATATCTGAGGAAACTGCAATTAATGTATTTAAACAATTTCTTCAAGACCTTTCGAAAAGATAATTTTATAAATAAATATAAAAGTCAAAGGAGCTTTTCATGACCGTAAAACAAAAACAATTGGACGAAAAAATCCAAGTCGGCGGAGGTGCTACAGGTGTATCACATGATGCTGATCCTGTTGCAAAGAGTCCTAGTCTTCCTGCTTCCAACCTTGGCAATGGCGAAAAGATGAATACAATCGCTCATATTGCTCCAGGTGAGGGTGAGGAAGAAACAAGCACAGAGAACAATGTGAAGACAACAAAAGATACAGCTGGCAGCAATAAAGCTTCAGTAGGCATGAAGGGAAGCGCTGCTACTCCTGGTCAGTCTTACAGCTTTACACCTAACAGTGTTAAAGAAGATATCGATGCTATGTTTGCTGGCAGTGAACTATCAGAAGATTTCAAAGAGAAGGCAACAGTTATTTTTGAAGCAGCTGTTACCGCTCAAGTAAATGAAGTTGTTGCTGATCTAGAAGAGCAGTATAACACTGCTTTAGCTGAAGAGCTTGCAAAAATTCATGAGGATCTTTCAAACAAGATCGATCAGTACATGACTTACACTGTTGAAGAGTGGATGTCACAAAACGAAGTTGCTATTGAACATTCACTACGTACAGAAATTACCGAAAGCTTTATTGAGAAGCTCAAAGGCCTATTCGAGGAAAGCTACATTACTGTTCCTGAAGAAAAGTTTGATGTTGTTGAAGAAATGCAAACCCAAGTTGCTGAGATCAAAGCACAACTGGATGCCGTTATTGAAGAGAACATCAATCTTAAAGACGCACTGAGCGAATCAGCACGTAAAGATATTCTTGCTCAAGTTTCAGAAGGTCTTGCTGCTACACAAGCAGAAAAACTGGTAGCACTTGCTGAAGGTGTTCAGTTTGATTCCGTAGAGAGCTATCGTAAGAAGCTAGAAATTGTCAAGGAAAATTATTTCCCTGCAGAAAAATCAGCTAGCTCAAAGCAGAATCTTCTAGAACAAATTAATGAAGAAAACGTTGAGCCTGCAAAAGCAACTGTCAATAGCCCCGTATCAGCGTACGCCCAAGCTATTTCCAGAACGGTTAAAAAATAATCTTTATAAATATTCATATCCAATTAACTAAACCAAGAAGGGGATAGAAAAAATGTACCTTAATGAAGAAATTCAACAAAAGTGGGCTCCTGTCCTGAACCACGAAGATCTGCCAAAGATCGAACACGCTCACAAGCGTTCAGTTGTGGCTCAGTTGCTTGAGAATACAGAAAAAGCTCTGATGGAAGCAGCTGGGCACGCTCCTGGCAGCCAGTTCTTGTCAGAAAACCCAGTTCCTATCAACGCCGGTGTTTCTGGTGGCGCTGGTAACATTGCAACTTTCGACCCTGTGCTGATTAGCCTGGTTCGTCGTGCAATGCCAAACCTGATCGCTTATGACATCTGCGGCGTTCAGCCAATGACTGGTCCTACAGGTCTGATCTTCGCAATGCGTTCGCAGTATGGTAATACTACTTCTGCAAACGTTGCTGAAACTTTCTACAACGAAGTTAACACAGCCTTCTCGTCTGTTGTTTCTGGTGCCAATACTCTCGGTCTGAAGCATACAGGTACAGTTCCTGGTAACACAACTGTTACTACAAACCTGGCTTCGGAAGGTGTATACAACTTTGCTGGTGGTATGGCTGCTGCTCAAGCAGAAGCTCTGGGAACAGATAGCAACACAGCTTTCCCACAGATGGGCTTCACAATTGATAAAGTTACCGTCACTGCACAAAGCCGCGCTCTGAAGGCTGAGTACACGATGGAACTTGCACAGGACCTGAAAGCAATTCATGGTCTTGATGCTGAGACAGAACTGTCCAACATTCTGACAGGTGAGATTCTTGCTGAGATCAACCGTGAAGTTGTTCGTACAATTAACGTTACAGCTAAACAGGGTTGCTCATCAGGTACTACAACAGCTGGTATCTTTGACCTTGACGTTGATGCTAACGGTCGTTGGTCAGTTGAGAAGTTCAAAGGTCTGATGTTCCAGATCGAGCGTGAAGCTAACCAAATTGCCAAAGACACACGTCGTGGCAAAGGTAACATCATCATCTGCTCAAGCGATGTCGCATCCGCTCTGCAGATGGCTGGTGTTCTAGATTACACACCTGCTCTGAACAGCAACAACCTCCAAGTTGATGACACAGGCAACACATTCGCTGGTGTTCTGAATGGCCGTATGCGTGTTTACATCGACCCATATGCTGGTGGTAACTACATGACTATCGGTTACAAAGGCTCAAGCGCTTTTGATGCTGGTATCTTCTACTGCCCATATGTTCCTCTCCAGATGGTTCGTGCTGTTGATCAAGACAGCTTCCATCCAAAGATCGGCTTCAAGACACGTTATGGCATGGTTGCAAACCCATTTGCACAAGGCCTGACACGTACCAATCTTGGTGCTATGATCAAAGATAGCAACGTGTACTATCGTCGTACGCTTGTCCAGAACCTGCTATAAAACAATAATAATAAGCAGAGTTTCTTTTAAAGGGCCCACTTCGGTGGGCCCTTTTTTATTGGATAAATAGTTTGAAGGAGTTAATATGACAGCTATTTCAAACCAACCATCAAACATTAGTTTCTTATCGCCACTTGGTTTTAAGTTTGCGATAAAGAGATCTCCTCATGTCAATTTTTTTGTACAGAGCGTTAACTTGCCAAGCGTCTCACTTGGTGAAGCGGATGTCGATACTCCATTCTCAAAAATCCCATTTCCTGGTACTAAGCTGACCTTTGGAAACCTCTCTGTTACGTTCAAGGTTGATGAGGATATGAAGAACTACATGGAGATGTTCAACTGGATGAAAGAGCTTGGATTCCCTGACAATTTTGCTCAATACCAATCTATTGCAGGACGTAGCATTTATTCAGGTGAGGGCGTCTTCTCCGACATTACGCTGCTAGTTACAACAAGCGCAATGAATCCTAACATAGAAATAACTTTCATTGACTGCTTTCCTGTTGACATTTCCGAGCTTTCTTTTGATAGTACATCTGCCGATGTGGAGTACATTACGGCTACGGTCACTTTTGCTAATCGAAGATTTGAGATGAAGGCTTTACCATAAGATGAAACTTGATGATATTATGCTTGTGTGGGAAAAAGATGCAAAGATGGATCAAACAGAGTTGGGTGAAGAAAGTGTAAAGATACCTTTACTTCATCACAAGTATTATAAAATGTTCGTCGATGAAGGCTTACTATATAAAAAGCTTGAAATGGATTATAAGTCACTGTATAAGCTCAAGTATGAGTACTATATGGGTATTCTTGATCAAGAGACAATGCAAGAAAGAGGTTGGGAACCAAACAGCCTTAAAATTCTAAAAGCAGATCTCGCTGTATACACAGACGCTGATCCTGATCTCCAAACACTGCAAGCCAGATTAGATGTTCAAAAACAAAAGATGTCTTTTCTCGAGTCCGTGATAAAGACCATCAACAACAGAGGATTCTTAATCAAGAACGCTATTGATTGGGAACGTTTTAAGGTAGGTGGATGACGGACATAATCCGTATACAAAAATTAAACGATGTACACCTTAAGGTTGTATGTGATAGTGGGATGGCTTACGAGATAAGCGAGTACTTCACATTTAATGTACCAGGTGCTCGCTTCTCTCCTGCATTTAAAAATAAAGTGTGGGATGGTAAAATTCGTTTGTTCCATTTAATGCGTGGTACTCTTTATATGGGGCTTTTGTCAGAACTGAGAAAGTTTGCAGACGAGAGAGGTTACGAAGTTGAGTTTGACAACCTGACCGACTTTGCTGAAGAAGAGTTTCCTGATGCAGCTGCAAGGCAGTTTATTGATGGTCTTGAACTTCCACACATGGTTCGAGATTATCAATATGAGGCTTTCATACACTGCGTGAGAAGAAATCGTGCATTACTTCTATCACCAACTGCATCAGGTAAGTCTTTAATTATCTTTATGCTTGCGGCTTACTTCATAAGCAAAAAAGTACTTCTTGTTGTTCCAAACGTCAGCCTTGTACATCAAATGACTGAAGATTTTAAATCTTATGGTTGTCCGGAAGATTTCATTCATAAAATATATCAAGGACAAGAAAAAGAAAATCCAAAAGCTCACATAACCATAACGACGTGGCAAAGCATATATCAATTACCTGAAAAGTGGTTTAAGAACTTTGGGGTTGTTATTGGTGATGAAGCTCATCAATTCAAAGCAAAAAGTCTTGTTGATATTATGGAAAAAATGAAAGAGTGTCCGTACAGGTTTGGTTTTACTGGCACACTTGATGGAACAAACACGAACAAGCTTGTCTTAGAAGGGCTATTTGGTCCAGTACGACAGGTGACAACAACATCAGAAATGATGGAAAAGAAAAACGTTGCACAGTTAGAAATAAAATCTATAGTACTCAATTACGATGATACAGTACGGCAAATGTTTTCTAAGACAAAACCAGAGTATAAGAATGAAATACGCTACATAGTAAAATCTACAGCGAGAAATCGTTTCCTCGTAAACCTCGTGTCATCGCTGCAAAACAATACCCTGCTGTTGTTTAATTTTGTAGAGCATGGTAAAATACTATACAATGCAATAAAAGAAGCAAACCCTAACAGATCAGTATTCATTGTCTACGGAAAAGTAGAAGGTGAGGAAAGAGAAGAAATCCGTAAGTTTGCAGAAAACAACACTGATGTAATTATTGTAGCTTCTTATAAAACCTTTTCAACGGGTATTAATATACCCAGCTTAGAAAATGTTGTGTTTGGAAGTCCTAGTAAATCACGTATAAGAGTACTGCAATCAATTGGTAGAGCTTTGAGAGTAAGTGATAAGAAAGAAGCAGCTAAGCTTTATGATGTTGCTGATGATATATCTTGGAAGTCTTACAAAAACACTTCGCTTAGACACTTTGCGGAAAGAGTACAAATGTATAACCAAGAACAATTTAATTATAAAATTTTCAACATCAATCTGAAAGGTAATCGATGAGACCTATTCTTTTAGTAAAACTAGCAGATGGTACAGAACTGATTGGTGATATAATTGAAGACTCAAAGACCCATATCCGTCTTTTAAAACCCTTGCAAATACATTATAGGTACTTTATGGGCGGGATCCCGCATGTATCTTTTTCACGTTATATGATGTTTACAGCTGAGCCTTTTATTGTTATTGATACACGCCACATCATGGCAATTGCTCCTGCTCGAAAAGCTTTTGTTGATTACTATAATGAAAGCGTAGATGATTACTTTGGTGGTATCGAACAACTGATAGATAATGAACTTATTACAGCCCTTTCTTCATCGCAAAAAGATGAACAGATGAAAAAGATTCTTGAAACAATGCCTATTGATAAAGCAAGTGTAAATTAATATGAACGCACATTATGTTGATAATAAAAAACTCTATACGGTCATTATACAATACAAAGCAGATGTTCAACTTGCTGAAATAGAGCAACGACAAAAGCCTCAAATCCCCAACTATGTTGGTGAATGTATTCTGTTGATTGCACAACGGTTAGCAACAAAACCTAATTTTATTAATTATTCGTATAGAGAGGAAATGATAAGTGATGGAATTGAAAACTGTATTAGCTACTTTGATAATTTTGATCCTGGTAAGTCCGATAATCCTTTTGCTTATTTCACACAAATCATATATTATGCATTTCTTCGAAGAATTCAAAAAGAAAAGAAACAAGTCTACATAAAGCACAAAACAGCAGAAAACAGTATGCTGTTTAATGAGATTGTAGAGCAAGCAGACGGTGAAGACTTTACACCAATGTTTGAATTTGATGCAGAGAATGTTTCTGATTTTATTAAGGCGTTTGAAGAGAATATTGATAAGAAGAAAACAAAACGTCGCAAAGGTGTTGAAGTATTCATAGAGGATGATAATGAAGATAGCGTTACTGGGTGATGTTCATATAGGAGCGCGCAACGATAGTCCCGCCTTCCACAAGCATTTCGCAAAATTTTATAATGATGTTTTCTTCCCGTATCTGGAAAAACACAACATATTGCACATAGTGCAATTGGGTGACGTATTTGATAGGCGCAAATACGTTAACTTTAACACACTTAAACAAAGCACAGATTATTTTTTTGATAGATTAAATCGTGAATATTCAACCTGGATGTTGGTTGGAAACCATGATACGTACTTCAAGAATACAAACGAAGTAAACTCGCTCGACTTACTTTTGAAGGGATACAGCAATATTATATCCGTTCAACAATGCACAAAGATTGATTTTGAAGATATTACATTTCTTTTGGTACCGTGGTGGTGTGAAGAAAATAATGAACACATTAAGCAAAGTTTAAAAAATACTAATGCAACACACGTAATTGGTCACTTTGAGATTGATGGATTTGAAATGTACAAAGGTGCTGTACACCAGGGTGGCACTTCGCGAGATACGTTTGCAAACTTTGAAAAAGTATTCTCCGGCCATTTCCACCATCAATCAAAGTATGGTAACATACACTACATTGGAACACCGTATGAGATGACGTGGTCTGATTATGATGATCCAAAAGGATTTCATGTCTTTGATACAGACACAAGAGAGACAACATTTGTTGAAAATCCTTATAAAATGTTTCATAAGATACATTACGATGATATGGACAAATTACCAAGTGATGTATTAAATATAGACTTCAACGTGTATAATGAGACTTATGTTAAACTTATTGTTCGCAATAAAACCAATCCATATTGCTTTGATATGTTTGTAGAGAAACTAGAAAAGGCGGGCGTGTATAGTGTACAAGCTGTTGATGATCACTTTCATATGGATACTATTGAAGACAGCGATATCGTAAACGAAGCAGAAGACACACGAACAATTCTTAGAAAATTTGTAGGTCAGCTTGATAATGTGGTTGATAAAGATCAGCTCGAGAAGCTAATGTTATCACTGTATGAGGAAGCTCTTGACGTGGAGTAAGGTTTGATTATATTTAAGAACTTAAAGTGGAAAAACTTACTTAGCACGGGTAATGTTTTTACAGAAGTTTCCTTGAACACACATGGTCAGACATTGATTGTGGGTGAAAATGGCGCTGGCAAATCAACAATCCTCGATGCATTGTCCTTTGCTTTATATGGTAAGCCGTTTAGAAAAGTAAACAAAGGTCAGTTACTAAACTCAATTAACAACAAGCAGCTTGTAGTTGAGTGTGAGTTTAGTATTGGTAACAGACAGTACTTTGTTCGTCGAGGTATCAAACCCTCGGTGTTTGAAATACACGTTGACGGTACAATGATTAATCAAGATGCATCGTCTGTTGATTATCAAGATGTGCTTGAGAAACAAATATTAAAATTGTCACACAAGACTTTCTCACAAGTTGTTGTGTTGGGTAGTGCATCGTTTGTTCCTTTTATGCAACTAGCCGCTCAACCACGTCGTGAGGTAATAGAGGACTTGTTGGATATACAGGTGTTCACAATTATGAACACATTGTTAAAAGATAAAGTATCTAAAAACAAAAACGATATTATTGATGTTGATCATAAGACATCAAACGTTGAAGATAAGATCGAACTAGAGAAAAATCACCTCAATGTTCTAGAACAAAACAAAGACGATCTTATTAAACAAAAGATCACACAAATAGAGTTTTATATTAAACAGGTGAATGATGTTAATTCCCAAACCACAACAATACTACGCGAAATTGCCGAACTGTACGACAGTATTAGCGATTACGACACGCTACGGAAAAGGCAGGAAAAGATACTTACACTATCTCAACGTATTGACGGCAACTTTGAAAAACTGCAAAGAGAAACAGAGTTCTTCAAGGCTCACGCTGATTGTCCGACTTGCCGCCAAAGCATTGCCGATGGACACCGGACCAAGATCATTACAGAGACGGATAAGAAACTGTTTGAAATACAACAGGGTAAACAAAAAATCGCAGAAGAGGTGGCTAGTAATGCTGCCCGTCTCACCGTCATATCAGGTATACAACTTGTCATATCTAATAAGCAAACGCAAGTCAATACAAATCAAATCCAAGTAGCAGCATGGGAAAAGTTTGTTGAAGATATAGACAAAGAGTTGAATAATATCGTTGACTCAAAAGACCTTGATGTAAATAAAGATCGTTTAAAGGACTTTAAACGTGAATTAAGTATCTTAAAAGAGACAAAAGAAAAACTAGTTAATGAGAGGTCTGTTTTAGATGTTGCTAGTATTCTTTTGAAGGACGCAGGCATCAAGACAAAGATTATTAAACAGTATGTTCCTATTATAAACAAGCTGATTAACAAATACTTGGCTGCAATGGATTTCTTTGTCAACTTTGAGTTGAATGAAAACTTTGAAGAAACAATTAAGTCTAGGTTCCGTGATGAATTTAGTTATGCATCTTTTAGTGAAGGTGAAAAGTCTCGTATTGATCTTGCATTACTGTTTACGTGGAGAGCGATCGCAAAGTTACGGAATAGCGCTAGTACAAATCTACTCATCCTCGATGAGGTATTTGATGGATCTCTTGATGCACAAGGTAATGAGGAGCTATTGAAGATTCTTCAAACATTAACAGAAGGCAGTAATGTGATGGTTATCTCTCATAAGACAGATGCATTCTTAGATAAGTTTGAAAGAGTATTACGATTTGAAAAACAAAAAAACTTTAGTAGGATGATTACATTATGATACTGAAACCAGTTAAACCTGATAGCGATCTTCTCCGTACTGCAGCAAAAGATTTGTTTAATTTTGCTAACCCTCCTACAGATCCTGTCCAGCTTGCAAAAGATTTATATGAAACACTTATGTCGACAGAATACTTGGGTTTATCGGCTCCTCAAGTCGGAATGCCGTATAGGGTATTTGCATTGAGAACAACACCAGGGATTGTATGCTTCAATCCGCGTATTGTTGATAGATCAACCGAGGAATTAATGCTTGATGAAATGAGCATGACCCATAAACATCTTGTTGTTCCAGTTAAGAGACCAAAGAAAATAAAAGTTAGATTTTATTTACCAAATGCCGAAGTAAAAACGGAAGTCTTTGATGGAATGACAGCTAGATATTTTATGCATCATCTTGACTATCTTGATGGAATAATTTATACTCAGCGAGCCAACAAGCTGCACTACGAACGTGCGCTTCGTCGAAAAAAACAACTTGAACGTGAAGCAAAACGCAATCAAAAGGATATATCATGAAAGTAGTTATCTTTGGAAAAGGTAAGGTTGGTATGGCTACTGACCTGACCCTCAAGACAAACGCTGATTTCCACGATCCATACAAAGGCCTTACTATTGACGATTTTTCCAAATATGACTTAGCTATCATATGTGTATCGTCATTGGTTGATGGGCCGTATGACCACTCAGCTATTACAGAATGTCTGATTCGTTTAGACGAAGCGAAGTTTCAAGGTACAATTGCAATTCGATGTACTGTAGCTCCTGTGTTCCTACAAACATGGGAACGTCAATTCTCAGCTCTAAAGATCATTCACTTTCCTGAGTTTATGAAGCAGGGTGATGACGACTATCTTGATAAGCCTTGGATTCTTGTCCTGGGTGGTGATAGGAAATTGACAGTGCCGTTTGGTAAATGGTTAGTGGATAATGGATATGGGTATGAAGAGATGTGGCACTTCTGTACATTGGCAGAGAGTGCATTGATTAAGCTTCATCAAAATGCTGGTCTAGCACTCAAGGTAACATATGCAAACATTATGTACGAAACGTGTCAACAATATGGAGCAGACTATGAAGTTGTCCGAAGGGGTGTCGCTGCTGATGTTCGTGTTGGGCCAGGTCACCTACAAGTTCCTGGGGAACATGGCTTTGGTTTTGCTGGTCATTGCCTGCCTAAAGATTTGAAATGTCTTGATACTGTTGCATATAATAGAGGGTTCTGGCATAAAATCCTCAGTGTTAATGATGAACTAAGGAAAAAGAATGTCTGATAAGAAAATTGCCTATAGTGAAATCTTTCACTCTATTCAAGGTGAAGGACACTATACGGGCCGGCCTACTGCATGGCTGAGGTTCTTTCTTTGTAATCTCCAATGCAACGGCTTTGGTCAGAAAGATCCAACTGATCCTTCTACTTACATTCTGCCATACCAAGAGATCAACATTGACAGCATTAAGCGGTTAGAGGATCTACCTGTATGGAAGTATGGATGTGATTCTTCATATTCATGGTCCGCGAAGTTTAAGCACTTGCAACATAAGCACACAGCAGAAGAGATCTGCGACCGTATTAGACAATCAATGTATCATCCTTCCAATCCTGAAGGTAAGTTCAACAAACAAGATGGTACTATGCAGCATATGTGCTTCACAGGTGGTGAGCCTATGATGAAGCATGCACAACATGCTGCTATTGATATTATCGATCGCTTTGCTACTGAGGGTGATTTTCCTCTCTTCATGACATGGGAGACGAACGGTACACAACCTCTTACGAGCGAATTTTCTAATTACTTTGGAGAGTATCCAGGTGAAGTATTCTTCTCTGTATCGCCAAAGCTGTTTACTACCTCAGGCGAACAAACAAAAGATGCAATCATGCCTGAGATTGTAAAGTCGTATGAAAACCTTTCACCTCATGGGCAGTTAAAATTTGTGGTGAATGGATCAGTAGAATCATGGAACGAGCTAGATACAACTGTAGCAAAGTTTCGTGAGGTAGGCGTGACATATCCTGTCTGGGTAATGAGTGCTGGTGCTACACTGGAAGCTCAGAAAGGAACCGAAGCTAATTACATCGGAGAAGCGCATATTGCCACCGAGGCATTTAAGCGCGGTTACAACTACTCCTCACGTGTGCATGTACACATCTGGGGAAATACAATGGGTACATAAAATGAAAGAAGAAACAACACATCCATGGCGCTCAGCTCGCCAGTACAAATACGTATCAACCAAAGAGTATCACGATGCCTTTCCTTGTGCATATAGGCAATGGAAGGCGGACTCACACTGTAATCTGATTCATGGTTATAGTTTCTCCATGAAGTTTTACTTTGGCACGGATACTCTTGATGCTCGCAACTGGGTTGCTGATTATGGTGGTCTGAAAGAGCTTAAGGGTATTCTTGAGAGCCAGTTTGATCACACGCTTCTTGTTGCACAAGATGATCCTGAGCTTGAAATTTATAAAGAGTTGGAGCGTAGGAATTTGGCAAAGCTGACTATCCTTCCAAGGCTGGGATGTGAAGGGCTTGCTGATCAGCTCTACAAATTTGTTAATGGTGTTTACATTCCTGACTACTGGGGTCAAGGTGAAGCAGATCGTTTGTGGTGCTTCCGAGTTGAAGTACGTGAGACACAAAGCAATATGGCCTATCGTGAAGGACATAGAGAATGGAATGAAGATTTATTCGAAGGAGTTTAATATATGAAGATACCTCAGCGTATTTTAGTCATGGGATTGCCAGGATCTGGCAAAACTTACTTTGCAAGACAGCTTAAGCTATATCTTGAATCAAATGGAGATCTGCTTAAGATTAATCCGGATCGCATGTTATCATACGAGGGGGTACCTGGACCTTACACCGATAGAGTTTATGTCAATTGGTTCAATGCTGATGAAATTCGACGTCGATTTAATGATTGGGACTTTAGCAAAGAAGGTAGAATTCGACAAAGCCTGCGTATGCTAGAGTTTGCTATGACAGCGGTTGGTGAATTTGTCATCTGCGACTTTGTAGCACCTTTGCCTGAAATGCGTAACAACTTTAAGGCGGATTGGGTCATTTGGATGGATACTATTGCCTCGGGACGGTATGAAGATACTAACCAAATGTTTATTCCACCTGATGTATACGACTTCCGTATTACAGAACAAAATGCCGAGAAGTGGGCTGAGTTTGTGGGTAATCACATTCTCGCTAATCAACGACGTCCTCGCTTTGATTGGCAAAAAGAAACAGTTCAAATGCTCGGACGTTGGCAACCGTGGCATGCTGGCCACCGTGCTCTGTTTGAACGAGCAATCGCAAAGACGGGTCAGGTTTGTATTATGATACGAGACTGTCAAGGATGGAATAATAGTAATCCCTTTGCTGTAGAGCAAGTGAAAAACTTTATCCGTAGGGATCTCGATCCTCTTTTTCAAGGTCAGTATGAAATACAAGTTGTACCCAATATTGTTAACATTACGTATGGCCGAGATGTTGGGTACAAGATTGAACAAGAGACCTTTGATGAGGTGATTACAAGTATCAGTGCTACAAACATTAGAAAGCAGATGGGACTGACGTAATGTCGTTTAAAATGTTTAAGTGGGTACCTGATGGTACATATGACTATCAAGAATATCAAACACGATATGTTCTTGTAAATCATAATCCTATAATTGTTATAACAAAAATGTGGCTTGATAAAGGAGGCCCGGAAGATGTATCTGAGGAGCTAAGGCAACCTTGGGGGTCTTTCCCGGACTTCCCACCAAAGGAAAGTAAATGATAGTATGTGCAACACCACGGTCAGGTGGTACAGTATTTGGTTACGATAAAGCAAAAGAGCTTGATGTTCCTTTTCTCAATGAAGTGGTGCCAGGAAATACTAAACCTTTTCAGTTTAGACCAACATGGAAAAACAAATACCATGAATTACCTTGTCAGCCTATCCTCTCAATGAAAGAGCTTTTTGACGCAAGTGCAAACCCAGTCGCTGATAAATTTGTAATTCTTGTTAATGGTTCGAACAGCCACTGGCTATTTCATCAAGCAGATTGGTTTGTTGCTCGTCGTAACATAAAAGAGTGGTTGTATTCAGTCTGTAACTTTTGGATTAAAAACAGACAGGGAAAGATGAGCTTAGATTTGATCCAAACATATCTAACGTTTACTATTGAGAACGGGTATGCCCTATACGCGTATTGTGATCTAAACGATAAGAAGATTGAGTGGTACGAAGATATGTACTATCGAAAAAACGACTACTATCACTTGTTTAGTCATAAAGACATATCTCGTATCATGGACACTATCGAAAAGTTAGTTGAACAAACAAAAATACTTGACGTTCATAAAGAATTAATATACAATTGAGTTTTTAAGGAGCAACAATGGATAAAACCGATCCGGTACTTGGGGAAGAAGTTCGTCAGCATCTTATTAAAGTGGGTCTTGAAACACCTATGCATTATGAGGATGTTCAGCTTCCAGATAGCCATAAGATTAATTTGATTGAAAATCATTTTGCTAAGATTATGCAAACGCTTGGTCTTGATCTGAATGATGACTCACTTTGTGATACACCAAAGCGTGTAGCTAAGATGTATGTTAGGGAAATCTTTTACGGATTGAATTATGATCATTTTCCAAAGTGTACTCGTATTCAAAACAAGATGGGGATGAACAACAGCTTTGTTCTAGAACGTAATATTAATGTTCAGTCAAACTGTGAGCATCACTTTGTTGTTATTGATGGCAAAGCCACTGTTGCTTATATTCCCCGTAGCACCATTCTTGGTCTTTCAAAGCTTAATCGCATTGTTGAGTTTTTCTCTAAGCGTCCTCAAGTGCAAGAACGTTTGACAGAGCAGATTGCTGAAGCTATTAGTTTTATTACAGGCTCGCCTGATGTTGCTGTATATCTCGTCGGCGTACATTATTGTGTTAAGTCACGTGGAATCCAAGACACAGGATCTTCGACAATGACGTTGGCTACACGTGGTGCTTTCTCTGAAGAGAAGTCGGAGATTCGTCGCGAGTTCCTAAACACAGCACGAATGATGTGAATCCATACAGCTATTTAACATGGGACGAGCCGTTTGATGAGTACACTTCTCATCTTAAACGGTTTGTGAAAGCCACAGGGTTTATTGAAAAAGGTACGTTCTTTAACCCTGTTGGTGCCGCTCGTGTGTATGATGCAATACCGTCTTTACGAGATTTGTTTGCAAGACATAACATACACGACCTTCATTCGATGGCCGTAATACGAGTGTTACCAGCGTCTGTAGCACCAAACTATCCTCACACCGATGTAATGCCTTCGCCTGATCAAAAGGTAGCTATTAATTGGCCGGTGTTCAATTGTGAAGACACATACACGTGCTTCTATGAGGAAAAACCAACAGCAAATCCTCAACTTGTGAAATTAAGTAATGGACTGCCTTATAAAAAGTATAGTTATGATGATGTGGTTGAGATACATCGTATAAAAATTAACAAGCCGGTTGCTTTACGTTACGATGTTCTTCATGCTGTTGTTAATGACACACAGCAAGTTCGTGTAACAGTGTCGTTTCGTTTTAATTCAAATCACTGGGAACTTTTTAATGGCTAAGGTATACTTCTGTAAGTTTACAGATAAAAAAACCAACAACGTGTTCTATAAGTTTGGGCACACAACAAAGAATGATGTGCTTGAAAGGTTTAGTACACTGTATGATGCACGTTATGCCGAATTTGATATCAAAGCGGTGTGTAGTATTCGTGGTGAATTATCATGGTGTAAACAAATCGAAGAAATCTTTAAGGCTTTGTATCCCAAGAACATTTGGTTAGAAGACTATCTCGGTGATGAACGCCAATGGAATGACTTCTCTGGTATTACCGAAATTGTTCATTTATCAACAGAAGAGTACAACAAAGTACGTACAGCTTTCTATAAAGTAAAGGAAATACAGGAGACGCCGTACAATGATTTTTAACTATCCCAATTGGTCCACTATTCATCACGAGCATTGGTCTAGTATTATTGAAGAACGACTTAATACTAATGATCGTTTGTTATCTATTGAGGTAGGGTGTTTCGAAGGTAGATCGACTCTTTGGTTTGCAGACAAGTTGTTAAAGCATCCTCAATCTATATTGCATTGTATAGACTCGTGGGAAGGTGGTGAAGAAGTTGCTCGTGTCAAACTCAATTACGATATGGAGCGTGTAGCTTCAAACTTTCTAAAAAATATTCAACAGCATCCACGTGTAGATCAAATAAGTGTAATGAGAACTTCTTCACAAAAAGGACTTATTGACCTTGCGTTCATTCATTGCAACGAGGCTGACTTTATTTACTTGGATGGATCTCACACACAAAAAGATACTTTAATCGATTTAGTTTTAGCGTTGAATTTAATTAAAGTAGGCGGTATTATCATTGTTGATGATTACATGAATGGTATGAGTACAAATAATAAACTTCTTCGACCAAAGGAAGCAGTCGACTTTGTTGTTCAGACGTTTGACGATGCAGTAGATTTTTTTACAACTCCAGAGAAGCAGGCCGTTATTATAAGGAACAAGTAATGGAAAACAAATCTTTTATTTGGGTGACGTTTCAGAAAGAGGGTATCCACCGATACCCTGCTGCAGCTACAGACCCTAAACTAAAGACAGGGGATTGGTTAGATGTTAGCTTTCTAGCTGAGCCCCATCGTCATATTTTTCATTTCCGGGTGGAGATGGAAGTCTTTCATGACGATCGTGATGTTGAGTTTATTCAACTTAAACGTACTCTTGAGCGCTGGTATAGTTCGAGTATTTTGAAACTGGATTATAAATCGTGTGAGATGATTGCACGTGAGCTTTATAGTCAACTTATCGGTCAGTGGTCTGGCCGTGATTATGTTATCGAAGTCTCTGAAGATGGAGAGAACGGTTGCCGCATTTATTTTCCTAAGGATCTTCATGTCAAACGCGATTAAGTTTTGTCACATCAGCCCTACTTCTACTCTCAACCGTTACACTCAGTATAACGGTGCTCATCTTATTCTTGCACACCTTGTTGAAGAGGATCCAGAGTATCGAGAGTTCTATGTAAACCTTGATGACGGTAAGTATAAGATCATGGATAATAGCGCGTTTGAAATGTTTAAGCTCGGACGTCCAATGTATGCTTCTGATCGTCTTGTTGAGATGGGTAAGCAATGTAAGGCCGATTGCATTGTGATGTCGGATTACCCAAAAGAGCCAGCAAGTATGACCATAGAAGCTGCAAAGCTTCTAGCACCTATCTTCAAGAGCGAAGGGTTTGACACTTTCTTTGTTCCACAAAGTCGATTAGGTGATATGGACGATCTTCTAATGGCTATTGATTGGGGTCTTAATAATGACCTCATCGACATTATAGGACTTTCTATTCTCTCTTGTCCTATTGCATGTGGAGTTGATGAGACAACGTTTGAAGGTGGTAAACGTAGTGATGCTTATAAGATGCAACGTTATCTATCGAGACTCGAGGTGTTTCGTCAAATGGAGAATCGTGGGATGCTCACCGATAAAGCAGCTAAACGTTTTCACTGCTTAGGTATGGTTGATGGACCAAAGGAGATCGATCTGTTGCGTGAGTACGGTTATTATATTTACTCATGGGACTCGAGTGCCGCTGTATGGGCTGGTATTAACAACATTAGCTTTGACACTTCGCCTACTGGGCTTAAGAACGGAAAGTTTGAAAAAGAAGTTGACTTTGAATATTTCGGTGAGCATAATCCTTCCATCGTGTTGAAGAATATTGAATATATTAACGAGATGATTATGCGAGGTAGTTTAAGTTGAAAGTTATTGCACTGACAGGACCTAAGGGTTCAGGTAAAGACACTGTTGCAGATATTATATGTAACAATTTTCAGAATGTAACTCGTGTTGCCTTTGCTGATCCTATTAAGAAAGTAGCACAACATATCTTTTTACTTAATAATGATAACAATGAAGAATACGATCGTTTGAAGCGTTCGAGTATAGATATTAGTGGAGGTAGATTGGAGACAACGTGGAAGCATGTTGAAGGACGACACGTTGTTCGTGAAATAGGTATGCTTATGCGATCGTATGATTCATCTCAGTTTACTAAGTATGTAAGCGACGCCATTAATAAAGCACGTGGCGTCTCTGATATTTTTGTTGTAACAGACTTACGTTTTGATAATGAATATATTATGCTGAAAGAATATGGAGCAAAGATTATAAAGATAATGCGACCTGATTACCATTATGATGGTCATATAACTGAACGTGGTTTTAATGACTATTTGGTTAATTGTGTTATCAATAACAATGGTTCTTTACAAGAGCTTGAAGAGCAAGTGATGAATATCTTTAAGGAGTGATAATGAAACATATTATGGGACCAAGTAGTAGGTCCGTTTTGACAAATGTGCAGGAACAAGACGTCCAACCTAACGCTGTCGATCTTCGTCTTGGAAAAGTATTCAAAGTGTCTTCATCGACCTTCAAGATTGATGAGAAAGAAAAAGCTCATCGCGGGTCATATGAAATTAAACCGGATGCTAATGGCTACTATAACCTTGCAGAAGGTCACTACGAAGTTGTAATGGATAATATGATTACGGTTGGAGAGGCAGAGGCTGGATGGGTTATTACTCGCTCAACCCTAAACCGTAATGGTGTATTCCTTACTTCTGGTCTGTATGACACAGGATACGACGGCGTCATGGCTGGTATGATGCACGTTACTTGTGGTCCTATGCGTATTCAAAGAGGTACACGTATCGGGCAATACCTATCATTCAATGCAGAGGCTCTCTCGTCATATGATGGTGACTACGGTCGTAAAAAGTCACATGATAAAAAGTATCAAGAACCAACAGCAATTGATCAAGCCTCGCTAGCAGCAACAGTAGCCCTGCTTGAAGGCAATGAAGAAAAATCACAGCAAGTGCTAGATGAAGCACTCAATCCACCAAAACGTAAGCCCGGCCGTCCGTTCGGGACAACAAAAGAAGAACTAGCTAAAAGGAATTCGCAATGACGTTTGAAATTAAAGTCCCTATTGAAGTACTTCGTACTCGTAAACTATTTGTTGCTACACCGATGTACGGTGGAGCTTGTGCAGGGATGTATGCGCGCTCTATTGCCGATTTGTCGGCCATCTGCACTCGATATGGTGTGAGTCTACAGCTTTACTATCTCTTTAATGAATCTCTTATCACTCGTGCTCGTAACTATTGTGTTGATGAGTTTATGAGAAGTGATGCAACTCATCTTATGTTCATTGACAGTGATATTGGATTCAATCCAAACGATGTGGTTGCACTACTTGCCATGCAAGATGATGAGAGCCCATACGATGTTATTGGTGGCCCATATCCCAAGAAGTGTATCTCCTGGGAGAAGATTAAAATGGCTGTTGATAAAGGATTTGCTGATGAAGATCCTAACAAGCTCGAGAAGTTTGTTGGTGACTATGTGTTTAATCCTAAAGGTGGACAGAAAGAAATCCCTATCGGTCAGCCCGTTGAGGTGATGGAGATGGGAACAGGTTTTATGATGATTCGTCGTAAGACGTTTGAGAAGTATCGTGAAGCATATCCTCATCTCTCATACAAGCCAGATCACGTACGCACAGAAGCATTTGATGGTTCGCGTGAGATCCATGCATACTTTGATTGTATCATTGATCCTGAAAGTAAGCGATATCTATCAGAGGATTACAACTTCTGTTACCATGTCGCTAAGGCTGGTATGAAGACGTGGCTATGTCCTTGGATGAGTATGAACCACGTTGGTAGTTATATCTTTGGCGGTAGCTTGGCTGATCTTGCTGCTATTGGAGCTCCGGCTACAGCTGATGCTGGTATGTTGAAGAAAGGTAAAAAATGAAACTTGAAAACCGCACGATGCAGATTCTGAAAAACTTTGCAATGATTAATCCATCGATGCTGTTTCGTGAGGGCAATACACAGATTACTATTGCTCCACAACGAAATATTCTTGCACGTACGACCATTGCGGAGAATTTCCCAAAGCAGTTTGCTATCTTTGATCTGTCGCGTTTCATTGGAGTGCTATCACTGTTCAACGAACCAGAGATTGAGTATGATGATACACGTGTGTTAATTAGTCAAGGACGACAGAAGGTGGCATACACCTTTGCTGACCCAGAGTTGATTGTAGCCCCTCCCTCTAAAACGCCTAACGTCAATGAACCAGAGGTGTCTTTCAAACTCACGTCCGAGCATTTACAGGCGACAATGCGAGCTCTTGGTGCACTACAAGCAACACATATTATCGTTGAAGGAGACGGAGAAAATATTAGCATTGGCGTTGGTAAACCTTCAGACCCTACGAGTGATACATTCAAAATCGAAGTAGGCATGAGTAATCATTCCTTTAAGTTCTCTTTCAAGGCAGAGAATATTAAGATTCTTCCTGGTGATTATGATGTACAGCTCTCGTCAAAAAACATCTCCTATTTCAAAGGTGGAGATGTAGAGTATTGGATTATGGCAGATGCAAACCATTCACGCTTTGATAATTGAACAAAATGAGAGAAGACTTTTTGTGGGTGGAGAAATACCGCCCCCGTACTATTGCCGATACTATTCTTCCGGAGGATCTGAAAGCTACCTTTCAGACATTTGTTGATGAAGGTAGTGCTCCTAATATGCTTCTTACTGGCCGTGCTGGTGTTGGTAAGACCACTGTTGCCAGAGCTCTTTTGGAACAGATTGATGCAGACTATATTGTTATTAATAGCAGTATGCACGGCAACATTGATACTCTGCGCACTGATATTCTTACTTTCGCATCAACAATCAGCTTTAATGGAGGGCGTAAATATGTTATTCTCGACGAAGCTGACTATCTGAATCCTAATAGCACACAGCCGGCCCTCCGTAATTTTATGGAGCAGTATAGTAAGAACTGCGGTTTTATTCTTACGTGTAACTTTAAAAACAAACTGATCGAACCTCTGTGGTCGCGATGTAGTGTTGTTGATTTTGTAATCCCGAAAGATCAACGTCCTAAACTAGCTCTTGCTTTCTTTAAACGTGTGAAAGATATTCTCACAAAAGAGAACGTTGAGTATGATAGTAAGGCTGTAGTATCCGTGATTGAGAAACACTTTCCCGATTGGAGGAGAGTGCTAAACGAGCTGCAGCGTTATTCAGCGACAGGTAAGATAGATGTAGGTATTCTTGTCAATCTACAAGATGATTCATTCAAAGCGTTAGTGGGTTACCTTAAAAACAAGGAATTCTCGAATGTTCGTAAATGGGTAGGAGAGAATGCGGACATTGATGTTGCTACTTTCTTCCGTAAGTTTTATGACACTTCTTATGAGTACATGGACTCAGCATCCGTCGCACAACTTGTTTTAATACTTGCGAAGTATCAATACCAAGCTGCTTTTGTTGCTGATCATGAGATTAACATTGCGGCATGCTTGACAGAGATAATGGTAGAATGCACTTTTAAATGATAGATTTATTCAAACCAACTTTTGATTGGATTCGTGATGACTTTAAATCTCACCCTACTCGTTTTATTCTTGAGCTGGTGGCTTGGGCTATTAGTATTGGGTGTTCTATTACTATGGCAGCCACAGTCCCAGATCCCCCTTTACTTACGCTGTATCCTATTTGGATCACTGGCTGCTCTATCTACGCTTGGGCTGCTTGGACTCGTCGTTCATTTGGAATGCTCGCCAACTATCTTCTACTTACAACAATCGACACCATCGGTTTGATAAGGATGCTAATGTGAACGTAGTAATTACAGGTCATACGGGTGGTCTCGGCTCCGTCTTAATGAACAAGTATGCAGAAAAGGGGTGTTCTACTTTTGGTGCATCAAAATCAACCGGATATGATTTTGCTGATCCTCAAGTAGCTGAAAACTTTTGTAATCAGTTACGGGGGCACGATGTCTTAATTAATTCAATAACCGGCGTTGCTCAGAGAAACGTGTTTGAAAAAATGTATGCTCTTTGGCAAGGCAAAAAAAAGGTTATTGTAAACATAGGAAGCCGGGCCACCCAATACCATATGTCACCTTCAATGTATTACGGTGCAGATAAGGCAGCTCTTGATTATCTTGTAAACTCAGCACAAGTGACGGGTCCATCGTGGCCCGCTATCTTACATATCCGACCAGGCTACTTTGATTCAAAACGGTCTGAACATAAACCAAATCCAAAAATGAAAACGGAAGACGTAGCTGACATTATCGTGTGGATGGTTGATAATGTAGATAAGTTCCGTGTTCTTGATATGGTAATATCTAAATGAATCCTTTTGATTTTGTTAACAGTATTAATCAGTCTAAAAAAGACTTAATGTCTGATCCTGAAGTTTCAGAAACGGACTACATTCCTTTTGTTGTTAACAAAGCACTTTCTTATTTTCCAGAAACTTTGCTTTATGCTAATGAACTCAATCAGCGTCCGTTTGTAGAAAATAAACTCCAATATCACTATCTTCTAAATACCATTCGACCTGGAAAAAGGTTTGCAAAATGGGTGAAACGTGAGAACGTAGAAGATATTGATGCTGTGAAACAGTTTTATGGATACAATGTCGAAAAGGCACAACAAGCGCTAACAATTCTCACGGTTGATAATTTGAACTACATCAAACAAAAATTACAAAGTGGTAAGAATAATGATCAAATTGGAAACCTTAGTGGAAGTGACGTTAGCAAGCGATGAAGACTTTTTAAAAGTACGTGAAACATTAACACGAATTGGTGTTGCTTCTAAAAAAGAAAAAAAACTATACCAATCCTGCCATATCCTTCACAAGCAAGGACAATATTATATTGTTCACTTCAAAGAATTATTTGGGTTGGATAATAAACCATCTAACTTTTCTGACGAAGACATAGCAAGACGTAATACGATTGCTAATCTTGTAGCAGAGTGGGGTCTTGTTAAGCTGGTTGATCCAGCCAAATCAAAAGAACCTATTGCTGCTATGTCTCAGATAAAAATTCTACCGTTTAAAGATAAAGAAGGATGGGAGCTGGTCGCCAAGTATAACATTGGACGCAAACTCTAAAGCGATAGTACCATTGAAAAAAACCAAGCAAAAAAGAATCCAGCTGTTATCAATGTAAGTAAGAGAAGAGTTCCCCAAAATACATTTTCAACAAAACGCGCTCTGCGTTCTGCCTGTTCGCGTATCATACGTTGACGGTCCTCTCTCACTTTCTTACGTAGCTGAATAAACTCACGGTGCCCTTCTTGACCTAAGTGTTGAAGAGCACCGTAATAAAACATATGCTGAATATCAGCTTCCATCTCTCTTAGCTTTTGCTGATAAACATATATGTCCATTGCTTCAGCCGTCTCGCTTTTAGCAAAGCCAATTTTATGAAATATTCCGGGTTTGTTTTTGTAATTACCATTCTGTTGCTTATTGATGTACTCTTGAAGATGTCCCGCACTGTCAGCCCATTTGCTTAATTGACGGAAAACATCCTCCACCTCGCGGCCCACACTAACCACGTTCTTCAATCCATTGAATGCAGCAGTAACTCCTGCCATTAGGGTTATTGGATCCATTATGGAACTTCCTTCACTTCCACGCTTAACTCGATACCATTATTTTGCTAATGGGTTATCCATTGCCTTTTTAATCTTATCATCAACTTCGCGACGAATAGTTCTAACTTCAGCTGTTGTTTCACGTTCGATACGATTGACTCTTTCATTTACATTTTGAACAGTTGAATCAACCTGTTTTTGCATTTCACGTACTTGAGCTTCAGCACCTCTGCGTATCTCTTTGATCTCCTGAGCCATTTCTCTACGAATAGCAGCAACTTCTTTTTCAACATCGCGTTGAGCAGATTTGGTTGTTCTTTCGACATTTTCAAGAACAGATTCGGTTCTACGGATATCGCCTTTTAGGTTTTGATTAACATCACGTGTGTATCCAACAACTTTATCGCTGTTCTCTTCTAACTTAATAATCCGTGCTTCATAAGCGCTGAAGTCGGGTGCAACATATTCAGCAATCTTTTTCTTCATACCTACGTAATCTTTGTACACTTCGAAAGCACCATACAGTCCACCAAGGAGTGAAGATACAAGAGTGAATGCAACCATTAGTTTTGCGGGTGTGAACTCATACCCTCCAATGCTAATAACAGTATCTTTACTTGCATATTTTTTAACAGCTGCTTCTGCTTCATCAATCTTTTTGTTGACGTTTTTGATTTCTTCTGTCATTTCCTTTTCCTATCTTTTTTTGTTATTTGTATTGCTGGTCTACCATTTCGCGGTGTAATCTATCCGTCGACAGCTGCCTCAGAGCACGTGCATTATCGACATTCACTTGTCCTCTATAAATTTCGTATGGTTTATAGAAAGTAGCATCGCGAAGAGTCAATTGTGAATATGCATCAAAACCAGCAGGGGTATTTGCAATACTGTTTATATCTCTACCACCTGCAGCTTCGTTTGGTTGTGTGTTTCTGTTAACTGCAGGTCCTGTTGGAGCGGGTGGAAGTGCGGGAAGCGTAGTTGGTGGATTAATAATATTATTAACAGGGTCGGTCATGTTCGTAGATTGGTTGATATTTCTCGTCTCTACTTGTTGCTGTCTGAATGATTCTTGTTCTTGTCTTCTCGTTAAAGATACAACGTCAGAACCAAACGATGTAGAAACGGTTTGTAATGTGGCAACATTGAAACTAACATTGGTCTGTTGAGTGCCATTACCAAAATTGAATCCACTTCCTACCGCTATGTTACTGTTTTGTACGTTTCCTACTTGTAAGCCGGAACCAAGACTTTGTGGTCCAGCAGAAACAAATGAACTAACCAACTGTTGATTAGAAGCAAGTGTTTGTGCTTGTTGCGCAGCTGCTATGGACTGTGCTTCACTTACAGCTTTGTTAGCCTCTTGTTTAGCTTGCTCAACTGCAGCTGCAACTGTACTCATCTCTAGCTTGCTTATCCTACTTTGTTCTGATCCAATCATGCTGAGAATTTGGCTGGTGCTGATAGTGGATCTAGCTGTTGAGGGTTGGCTTCCTACAACGTTAACTTCACCGACCCTTGGCTGCGGATTTGTAGCGCTTGGTGTTACACTTGTTGTTGTGGTTGCAATGACAGCTGCTGTAGGTGAAGACGTATTTGATGAAGAGCTTACAGGTGGAGTTGACACTGGTGCTTCAGCAACAGTAGTTGGACTTAATTGTGAAGGTAATGTTGTTGGAGTGGTGTTACTTGTAGGTGATGATTGTGCAGCTGTCTCTCCTTGTGAAGAAGCTGGTGAGGAACTAGAGTAACTGTTGATTGCTTGGAGATATCCTGGACAAGATGGTGAACTCAGTACGTTGGCAGCACAAGGATCTGTTGAATATTTAAGACTGAAGCTGATGTTTGTCACTTCAGGACCATATGGACCCGCCCAAAGGTTATTATCTCTACCAAGGAATCCATACGTAACTTTACCTAAATCTTTTGCTGCATAAGGTGTGTTAAACGTTCCTGAAAAATTGAAGTCTGTCCAATTAAACTTGTAATTTAAATCGTAACTTTTATATTCTGTGACTTGCCCACTAGAATTCGTAAAATGGACATATGCAGAAAGAGTATCTTGTCTGCCATCATCCCATCCATTACCATTTTTTGCTCGAAATCCAAAATTGTAACCGTTCACTCTTAAACCATTACCAGAGTCAGGCAGCACGTTAGCGATTGCCTGAGACTGATACAGATCAGTCATTCCAAAAGAAAAGTTAATGTTATTGCCAGGGCGAACGATAGCATTAGGCCCACAATACCCTGGATTACCCGAAGTCCAGCAAGTAAGACTGTTTTGATAAACACCATTTACCCACGACGACGGCCCGCCCTGGTTAGTAGGTAGTACGATATTGCCTGTGTTAAGAATCTGACCATCAGTAGTCAGATTCTGTGCATTAATTGAAGCCGAGTAACTTGAACACAGCAATACCAAGTAAGCTACCAATACCGAGCTTCTTGTATGTCTCATCGTCCTTTTCCTTTACTTCTTCAGGGATACGTTGGGGATTCTCAAGCCACATATTTCTTGCTTGCTCACCAATCTTGCCTTCGATAGGACACGGTGTACCGGCTGCCATCATAGCATCAAATACACGTCTATCTTGACAAAGAGTTGAAACAGCAGCTACCTTCATACCCATATCATAAAGAGTCTTGGACAACTTTAAGCGTTCGCAATTCATGTCACGAACTGTTCCACCAGCACTTACACCAAAAATTTGTGTTTGCACAGCACCAGAAGTGCCTGTCGTACACAAATCATTGTTGCCACCAGACATCATCATAGGAGCAATTGCAGTAGGTGGAGGTTGAATCATACGCTGTGTGATGTCTGTCGTGTTAATATTACGATTAGTCATCTCTCCAGAGTTGATGTTTTGATTTACATTATTATTAGCGTTCGTACTTGTACTTGTAACAACGTTGTTATTGTTGTTTGTCATTGTGCCACTATTAATGTTCTGATTAACATTATTATTAGTACTCGTGCTTGTGTTGACGTTGTTGTTATTGTTGGTACTCGTGCTAGCGCTCGTACTTACGTTGTTGTTATTAAACGTTTGTGTCCCACTATTAATGTTTTGATTAACATTAGTGTTTGTGTTTGTGGCTGTACTTGTGCTGACGTTGTTGTTATTAAACGTTTGTGTACCACTGTTGACGTTGTTGTTGTTATACGTCATAGTGCCACTGTTGACATTGTTGTTGTTATACGTTACACTACCACTATTAACATTGTTGTTATTGTTATTGTTGGTCACAGAACCACTCATAACGTTGTTATTAGTGTTTGTGCTTGTAGCGTTACTATTAACAGTACTTGTACTTGTAGCTGTGCTTGTACTTGTGCTGTTGTTTGTTGTATTAACGGTGCTTGTAGATGTTGACGTACTGTTTGTATCGACCAACGTTTTCGAATCATATGCGGTCTGAGCTACTGCATGGGACAAAGTCATAATCAAAAGCACCACAGATGTGAGCTTTCTGATCATTTGTCTAAACTTCCTTTTCATGTTGTGGATTACAACTGAATGTATTTATATGTTGACCATCCTTTGTTTTGAGGTTACAATACGTTATGATTAAATTTCAAGAAACCAAAGACGGATACATATTCAGCAAAGATGACCAACATCTTGCTATAGGTATCTATGAAAGTGGCTCTTTTCATCTATTACATGACGACAAGATGCTCAGTTTTTCTAACGCAATGTTAGCATTTTCGTATTTGGGTAACATATACGAGCCTCGTCAACCCAAAGCAAAAACGTTAGAAATGTTCACAACCCCATCTCGCGCCATTGACAATATGTCAAGGTTCAAAGATAATCCCCATCTCAAAGGTATCACTAAAGAGGAATTTTATGCCCATCTTCCTAATTAAATCTATCTCCACGTTTGCCATGGAACATGCTATTGAGGCTGACAGCCTTGAACACGCACTTGATGAAATGGTTATGACAGAACACGACCGCAATTTTGACGAAGTATCGCAGAAGTGGCTTGGTGAGCAATTGATTGAAGGTCGTGAGATTACCAAAGAAGAGCTTATCCAACATCTGCAAAGATTGAGCGAAGACAAAAATTATATGACCTCTCATTGGTTGGGAGAAGAATTGATTCACAAGGTAAATTATGAAAATACAGGTAGTAAGTGACATCCATCTTGAGTTTGGTCCAATTTCTATTGAAAACGCCGGAGAGACAGACGTACTGATTCTCTCCGGTGATATCTGTGTTGCAAACGATCTAGCTGACCGTGATACATTCAACATAATGGGTGAACATGGCAAATCTATTCGTTATCATACATTCTTTCAAGAATGCTGTGCAAGATTTCCTCGAGTCGTTTACGTCATGGGGAATCATGAACATTATCACGGTGATTATAATGCTTCTGCTGGAATTATCCGCGACAAGCTTAGCTATCTACCTAATCTATACTTTCTTGATAAGCAATTTGTTGTAATAGATGATGTAATGTTCCTTGGAGGTACTCTTTGGACAGACATGAACAAAGAAGACCCAATCACCTTGCAACGGATTGCTGGTATGATGAACGATTACCGGATTGTAGAAGATTCAGGTAGTATGGTTTCATACAGAACCTATCCGGACGGAGATGATGGTCCTGTAGTCTTCAAAGAAAGGCCTGCCCGCTTCTCTCCACAAAGGTCTGTTGAAGATCATAAGGCTATGCTTTTGTTTCTTAAAGAAATGCTTGGAACTATCAGCCCTGATAAAAAGGTTGTCGTTGTTGGCCATCATGCTCCCTCAAAAGCGTCTGTGAAACCAAGGTATCACGGCGAACACGTTGTAAATGGAGCTTACAGTTCTGATCTGAGTGAGCTAATGCTGGACAATCCGTGTATCAAACTGTGGACACATGGTCACACTCATGATTCGTTTGATTACATGATTGGGTCAACGCGAGTGTTCTGTAACCCTCGTGGTTACTACAACTATGAAGAAAATCCATCATTTGATCCAAACATTGTATTGGAAGTTTAATGGACTCTATCATCTACGCTAACTGGGATATGCGCTTTCTTGATCTTGCCCAACACGTGGCTCAATGGTCAAAAGATCCAAGCACAAAAGTTGGTGCTGTGATTGCCAACGATCAGCATCAGGTACTAAGTCTTGGGTACAATGGTTTTCCTCGAGGCGTAGAGGATAGAGTGTCCAGGTATACAGATCGTGAAATGAAGTTGCTTTTTGTAGCCCACGCCGAACGTAATGCTCTTGATAATGCTTTTGTGGATGTTCGCGGGGCTACTCTTTATACATCTCTCTGTCCTTGTAACGAATGCGCTAAAAGTATCATACAAAAAGGTATTAAGCGTGTAGTCACTCAACCACCTCCTGTTGAAAAAGCAGAACTGTTCAAGATGTACGTTACGACGCAGATGTTCGATGAAGCTAATATAGAACTTGTATTAGTTTAATAAAAAAATATCATCGATATTAAACACTGGATTCAAAAAATTTATAGCTAAGTATTTTTATTTAGGAACAATATGAGCACATTAAGAAATTTAGAAGCAGCGCTGGCTGGTGAAAGTATGGCACACATTAAGTACCGATACTTTGCCAAGATTGCCCGCGAAGAAGGATTTGAGGATGTCGCAAAGCATTTTGAAGAGACAGCAAACCAAGAAATTAAACATGCTTGGGGACACCTAGAGCTTCTTGTTGGTAAGCCTTCCACCAAAAAATGTCTTCAAATGGCAATTGATGGTGAGACTTATGAGTACACAGAGATGTATCCAAAGTTTGAAGAAGAAGCAGAGCGTGAAGGCAACGAGCAAGCTATGCTCGAAGCTAGACAGCAAGCAAAAGAATCACAAGATCATGCTGAGCATTTCAAGCGCGTCCTCGAGCTAGCAGAGAAGCGCTTTGCAGCGCTAAAGAAAGTAGAAGAGCGTCACGCTGCTGCTTATCAAAAAGTACTAGGAGGTTTAAATGTCTGAGAAAGTTTACGTTTGTATTGTTTGTGGCCACACGTTGTCCGAGGCCGACTACCTAAGTTTGCCTGATTCTGTCAATTGCCCAGAGTGTGGTGTTTCGAAAGAAGATTACGTCCTAATGGAGTAATATAAATAGATTTATCCCTTCGGGATGGGACCAGCAGTCCGAGGTTAAGGCTGGTAATGAATTCCTCGGGCCAACGCCTTATGGGTTGGTATTTTTGAAACTCGCTTAACAAGGAGAAACTTATGACCTACATTAAAGATGTATTTGGCCGCGATTTGTTTAAAGACTTTGACAAATTCTACGTTGGCTTCGATGAACAGTTTAATCGTCTAGCAAAAATGCATGACGATATGACTAAAAATATTCCTAACTATCCTCCATACAATATCCGTAAAACAGGTGACAATACTTACGTGATCGAGCTTGCTGTAGCTGGCTTTGCACGTCAAGACATTGAGATTGAACTAACGGATAACACAATGATTGTTCGTGGTAATGCAGCTTCCGATGAGAAAGAAGCAGAACACTATCTCTGGAAGGGCATTGCAACACGCAACTTCACTCGTACGTTTGCTCTTGAAGATCAGATTGAGGTTAAGGATGCAGAGATGCTAAATGGCATGCTGCGTGTTTTCCTTGAGCGCATTATTCCTGAGCACAAAAAGCCCAAAAAAGTAGAAGTAAAAGAGAAGGCTTCAACAAAAGCCAGCTCCCAATTTCTTGCAGAATAGTCCAAAAGATTATCTGTGAGGATAGCCGGCCCTGCCGGCTATTTTTGTTCACAAGACAAAGGACCTAAAATGTTTTACATATTTTGCAAATGGGTTGTCGATAAGATAGCCTCCAATCACGAAAAAGCAAGAGAGGATTATCTTGCACAAGCTGTCGATCAGGCAGATTTAGAACATCGCTTACGCCATTTAGAGCGTAAAGGATGGTTAGTATGAAGATTATTAAAAATATCCTAGAGTTTTTACAAGAGCTTGGAGAATTGCGTGCTAAGTATTACCGCGAAAGAAGAGCGAGCTGGTATTGATAAATAAAGCATCATAATACTGTAGATGCCATGCAAACATTTCAACAATATAACGAGAGCCTTGCTAAAACAACACTACAATATCATAGAGTGTTGAATCCGAAGTTTTGGAAGGACAATAAGCTTGATTCAAAAGTTCGTACAAAGCTCCTAGAGATTGCACGAGTTTGGGCAAAGTTTGCTAACATCGAAAACAGTAACATTATTGATATTGTTTTAACTGGTGGTAACGCTAACTATAATTACACTCGTCAGTCCGACCTTGATGTCCATTTAATTATTGATTATGATAAAGTTAGCTGTGACGATGTTATTGTTATGGACTACTTTATGGCCAAAAAGGCATTGTGGGCAGCTAACCATACTAACATCAAAGTGTTGGGGTATCCAGTAGAATTGTTTGCAGAAGACAAGAGAGCTAAACCACGCCCTGGTCAGGGCGTGTTCTCTTTGTTGAGGAACAAATGGATCCAAGAACCGAAGTTTGTTAAAATGAACTTTGCTAAAGATACCTTGCTAGCTCAGAAAGTTGAATTCTACATGAAAGAGATTGATAATATGCTCAAGGGTAAGCAAAGTATAGGAGCAGCAACAAACCTTAAAGATAAGATTAGAGGTATGAGGGGTGCTGCTATACAAGCTGGCGGCGAGTTTTCGTTTGAGAATCTTGTTTTCAAAGAGCTGCGTAATCGTGGATACTTAGACAAGCTTTCCAATTATCTGAAAAAGAACCAAGAGCGCGAGCTGTCTTTATTTAAAAAGTGATTTGGTACCAGCGAGGTATCCTACAATATGAGATTTTACACACACGTTTTCAAAGCGTTTGATAAGATTTACGTCCGTGGTTATGAGGATGGTGTTCGTTTCAAGGACGTGGTCGACTACAATCCTTATATCTTTGTTGCGTCTGGTGATAGTAAGGGGACGCCTTATCGTACTCTCGACGGTAAACCTGTGCATAAATTTATGTGTGGGTCCATGCGAGACGCTACAAGACACATTTCCGAATACAAGGACGTAGAGGGGTATAGTATCTACGGCTATGGTCCCGAGTCTTTTCACTACCAATACATTAACGATGCCTTCCCCGGTGAAGTCAATTATGATCCTTCACTCATTTCGGTTGTGACACTCGATATTGAAACTGATTCGGAAGGTGGCTTTCCAAACATTCGGGAAGCAGATAAAGCATTGACAGCTATCACTATTCGTAAGAATGATCGTGCTGTTACATTTGCTATTCGCGAATACCGAACGGAATTTGATTACGTTACCTACATTCAGTGTCGTAGTGAACGCGATATGATTGAGAGGTTCCTCGAGGTCTGGCGCAGTGACGAGTGGCTACCTGATGTTATTACGGGTTGGAACATCGAGTTCTTTGATATTCCTTATCTGATCAATCGCATTACGCGGTTGTTCGATGAAAAGATGGCAAAGCGTTTGTCTCCTTGGAACCTCTGGGAACAGCGTCGTGATCCTTCGTCTGATAATATGTCTGAGTATATGAATATTCCTGCTGGAATCTCTGTACTAGATTACATGCAGCTATACAAGAAGTTCTCGTTTACGAATCAGGAATCGTTCAAACTTGATCACATTGCGTTTGTTGAGTTGGGTGAACGTAAACTAGATTTCACTGCGCTTGGGTATGAGACTCTTGATGAGTTCTACAAGAAAGATTTTCAGAACTATATCAACTATAACATTCGTGACGTTGATCTTGTATACAAGCTCGATCAAAAGATGAAGTTCCTAGAGCAAGTGTATGCGATCGCGTATGACGGTAAAGTCAATCTTATCGACAGCTTAACGACTGTAAGCATGTGGGATGTTATCATTCATAACTACCTACTTGCTCAGAACATCGTCATTCCAATGAAAGAGCGAGGTGACAAACCTCGACAGATTGAAGGTGCATATGTTAAAGATCCTCAATGTGGTATGCACGAGTGGGTTGTGTCTTTTGATTTGAACAGTCTCTATCCTCACCTCATCATGCAATATAACATCTCACCAGAGACGTTACGTAGCCAGATGATGCAGTATGACCTAAGCACCACCGATCAGAGTGTCGATATGTTTTTGGACGGTGAAGTGGATACTGTCCGTGAGCGTTTGGAAGAACATAACCTTACGATTACACCTACCGGTTGCTTGTTTGATAAAACGAAGCGTGGCTTTTTACCTACGTTGATGGAGAAGATGTATAATGATCGCTCCGAGTGGAAGAAGCGCATGCTTCAAGCAAAAAAGGCGTATGAGCTCGAGCCTTCACAAAGACTTGAGAATGAGATCGCTCGCTGTCATAATATGCAGCTTGCAAAGAAGATCCAGCTGAACAGTGCTTATGGTGCTTTGTCCAATCAGTTCTTCCGTTGGTTTGATAACAGGCTTGCTGAATCTATTACCAAGTCTGGTCAGCTTTCCATTCGTTGGATGGAAAAGAAGATGAATGAAAACCTCAATCGTATCCTCAAGACAGAGAAAGAGGACTACGTTATTGCTATCGATACTGACTCAATGTATATCAAGCTGGGTAAGTTTGTCGAGAAAACTTTTGCTGGTAGGCCAGCGTCTGCGACAGTATCGTACCTTGATAAGGTGTGCTCACAATACTTCGAGCCGTTCATTGATAAGAGCTATGAAGCTTTGGCTGAATATGTTTGTGCATATGAACAGAAGATGAAGATGAAGCGTGAGGCCATTGCTAACAAAGGGATCTGGACTGGCAAGAAGCATTACATCCTCAACGTCTACGATCTAGAAGGTGTCCGTTACAGTGAGCCAAAGCTAAAGATTCAAGGGATTGAGTCTGTACGCTCATCAACTCCTGCTACATGCCGCGAACATCTCAAGAAGGCGTTCTCTGTTATCATGAATGAGGATGAAAAGTCGTTGCAAAAGTTTATTAAGGATTTCAGACGCTCATACAACACGATGCCTTTTGAAGATGTAGCTTTTCCACGTAGTGTGAGAGGTCTTTTGAAAGAGGATCAGTATGATCCAAGAACAAAAAAGCTTGTGCAGAAATCATATAACAATGGCACTCTTAACTTCATACCATCAACACCGATTCATGTAAAAGGATCGTTGATGTATAACTACCTGCTCAAGCTCAAAAAGCTCGATACTAAGTACCTACCTATCAACGAAGGTGAGAAGATTAAGTTTTGTTATTTGTTAGATTCATCACCCTTGCCAACTAACGTTATCGCAGCACCTGGCAAGTTGCCAAAAGAACTAGGACTTGACAAATACCTAGATTACGAAACGCAGTTTAATAAGTCTTTCATGGAACCTCTGCGTACTATCATAAACGCAATTGGATGGAAGGAAGGAAATGAGCAACAAACCCTCGATCAATTCTTTTGATCTCGAAGATGACTTTGGTTTTTCAGAGATATCGTTCACAACAGAAGAAGCAATATTTCGTGAAGGTGGTCTCGTTGATGAAAAAGAACAGTTGACTGTAAGATTACAAAAGATGTATGATGCAATCATACCCTTGTTGAAAAACCTCAATCGAAACCCCGATCAAGAAATTATAAAATGGCCAAATAGAGCCGTAAAAATACAAGAGTTTAAAACGAAACTTGATACTCTAGGTGGGGATTTTATTAAAAAGAAGGAACTAAAATGAATGGTGACTTTGAAGTGCATGAACGTGGTACTGCAGAAGAATTAAGGCGATCACGTGATCTTACAAATGCTATTGAGCAGTTGATTATTCAGTATGGTGAAGGTATTGTTCCTCGTAGCATACTGGAAAAGTATAAACCGCTTAGACAATTACATGCCGATTTTATTGCTAGTGAGGAGTGCTAATGAGTGATTTTTTACGTGAATTGATTAAGGAAATAAAGGATGAAGACACTTCTCTGGCCGCTGACGGCGCTGGTAGTGCTGAGTTTGGGGGCTTTATTGATACTGGTAGCTATGCTCTCAACGCTGTTCTCTCTGGTAGCCTCTTCGGTGGCGTCCCTGATAATAAGGTTACTGCTTTTGCAGGAGAGTCCGCTACTGGTAAAACTTACTTCGTTCTTGGGGTCGTCCGAAGCTTCCTTGAGAAACACCCCAAAGGAGCCGTAGTATATTATGATACGGAAGCTGCTGTAACCAAACAAATGATGGAAGAAAGAGGCATTGATACAAATCGAGTTATCATTGCTGAGCCTGACACAATCCAAAAATTTAAAACACACGCATTGAAACTGCTTGACGCGTATGAACAGAAAGAAGAGGCAGCTCGTCCTCCGATGATGTTTGTACTTGATAGTCTTGGAATGCTTTCTACTTCTAAAGAGATGGAAGATAGTCTCGAGGGTAAAGACACCCGCGACATGACCAAAGCACAAATTATCAAAGCCGTGTTTCGTGTGTTGACTCTTAAGCTAGCAAAGGTTAGAATCCCTATGCTGGTAACTAATCACGTTTATGAGCTAGTCGGTTCATACGTGCCAACAAAGGAGCTGGGTGGTGGAACAGGACTCAAATATGCGGCTAGCACGATTGCTATGCTCTCCAAGCGTAAGGAAAAGGATGGAACTGATGTCGTTGGAAACATTGTCAAGATCAAAATGTACAAATCCCGACTCTCCAAAGAAAACAGCCAAATCGAAGTGCTACTTACTTATGCCAAAGGGCTCGATCGGTACTACGGTCTCCTTGAGCTAGCGGAGAAGTATGGAATCTTTAAGAAAGTATCAACCCGCTATCAACTCCCTGATGGCACTTCGGTGTTTGGTAAGAATATCAATGAAGATCCAGAAAAGTATTATACAGAAGAAGTAATGAAGCTGCTTGAAAACGCAGTGCAACAAGAGTTTAAATATGGAGTGAATAATAATGAGTGAAAATGCTTTGGTGACAACAGACTCTCCGTCTTATACGGCTGACACGGCAGAGTTTAATAAACTTAACTATCAGCCTATTTTTCCGACGTTGATTACAACTGTTAAGTTGGATCTACCAATTGCAGAGATGAAAGCTGGGCTTCTGCAATTAGCAGGTGAGTCAAAAAATTATGAAGGTGGCTTTACGACCTTCTTCAATCGTCAAGAGCTTGATCATGTTACCGGTATCAAGCAATTGAAAGAAGCTATTTACGGGGTGGCTTGTGCTTTTGGGCGTGAGTTGAAGTACGAGTGCAACTACGATAAGTGCTCAATCCAGCTGTGGGTTAATGTTATGCGTAAAGGTGGATACCATCCTCCGCACAACCATGCTCGTTCTACCTTCTCAGGTACATTTTATGCAGAAGTAAATGATGATATGAGTCCTTTCATCTTCTTCAATCCGACGAAAGACATGCGTATGCATGAACCAGTTATTCGTCCTGAAGATGCTGGTCCTTTTACTTCCGAGCAAATGATTATTAAACCACAAACCAGCTCTATGACTATGTGGCCGTCATGGCTGTATCATCATGTTCCGCCTATGCAAGTGGATGGTCCTCGTATCTCTCTGTCGTTCAATATTGATTTCCTTCCACCAGGGACCTAAATGAATATCGAAGATTTGATTTTTAGTAATCTAATCTTTAATGAAAGGTATGGTCGTAAGGTCATACCTTTTTTAGTTCAAGATTATTTTACCAATAAGATTGATCGAGAAATATACAAGACGATTGCAGCATATGTTGTAAAGTATAATGCTTTCCCTAACCAAACTGCATTGGCTATCGATCTTGAAAACGTCAACTCCCTTTCCCAGGATGAGTTTGGTTTAGCTAAACAAAAGATTAATGCGTTTGCAGAACAACAAACGGATTTGGATTGGCTTGTATCACAAACGGAAAAGTTTTGTAAAGATCGTGCTATCTACAACGCTATATCAAACTCAATCAAAATTCTTGACGATAAAACTGGTCAACACAGTCCTAACGTTATCCCTTCTTTACTTGAGCAAGCGTTGGCTGTATCTTTTGATACACAAATTGGGCACGACTTCTTTCAAGATATTGAGCAGAGATATGATTTCTATCATCGTAAAGAAGAAAGGATTCCTTTCGATTTAGACTACTTGAATAGGGTGACAAAGGGCGGCTTACCCAGGAAAACTCTTAATGTAGCGCTGGCTGGTACAGGAGTTGGTAAATCGTTGTTTATGTGTCATTGTGCCGCTGCTAATATTGTACAAGGACATAATGTACTCTACATTACGTTAGAGATGGCTGAAGAACGTATTGCTGAACGGATCGATTCTAATCTGATGAATGTAGCCCTGGATGAAATTGCACTTTTACCAAGAGACGTCTTTGAGAAAAAGCTGCAGCGGGTGAAAGAAAAGACAGTAGGGCAGCTTATTATCAAAGAATACCCAACATCCTCCGCCAGTGCTGCTAACTTTAGACACCTTTTAAATGAGCTTAGTCAGAAGAAAAAGTTTAAACCAGATATAATTTATATTGACTACTTGAACATTTGCTCATCAAGTAGATTGAAGCAATCAGCAAATGTTAATTCATATACATATGTAAAAGCGATTGCTGAAGAGATTCGTGGTTTAGCAGTTGAATTTAATGTCCCTGTTGTATCAGCTACACAAACAAACCGAGCTGGTTATTCTAATTCAGATGTAGGGTTAGAAAATACTTCCGAATCGTTTGGATTACCTGCTACAGTAGATATGATGTTTGCTATCATAACTTCTGAAGAACTAGAAGAACTAAACCAACTTATGTTTAAGCAACTGAAAAACCGTTATGCAGATCCTTCTAAGTATAAAAAGTTTGTGATTGGTGTAGATAGATCGAAGATGAAATTATATAACGTTGAACAGTCAGCACAGGATGATATTGTTCCAGATATACCCCTTTTTGATAAAAATGTTGATAAGAAGTTTGCTAAGGACGCTTTCAAAGGATTCAGTTGATGCTCCCTGTACAGTTTTTGTTGTGGCTCGTTGTATTTCCTTTGTCTGTTACAGCATTCTTTGTTGCAACAACAATAAGAGTGTTTATTTTTCTTTTCAATTGTCCAGTTGATATTTGGATTATGATAGGTGAATCACTTAGAGAACCAAAAATAAAAGAACAAAAAACAAAGAATCAATGAAAGTACTTGTAACTGGTTCAAAAAATCCTTACTTTGAGCAAGAACTAATTGCTGCTACAAAATTCTACGGAAAAGAACTGTTATCAAAACAACTTTTTAAACATATCCATATTGAAATTGTCCTAGTATCAACAATACCCGATCTTGGCAATTGTTGTATAACATACTATAATGATTGGTATAAACCGCGTGAATTTGAGATACAGCTCAAAAGAAAAAGGTCTACAAAGAGTATGATACAAACCCTCGCACATGAAATGGTACACCTCAAACAGTTTGCGAAAGGTGAATTGAACGATAATCATACAAAATGGAAGGGACAAACTATTAATGCAGACAGTATGAGTTACTATGATTTACCATGGGAAATAGAGGCTTCAAGTATGGAATATATACTGTATGCCTTATATCAAGAATATAGACAACAAATCACCTAGGAGTTTTTATGGATAAAAGTTTAATTGCTGAGGCCTTTTCGTTATACGGTACTGATAAAGGTCCAAGACGACATAATTATCAACAAGCCTATTCCACTATTTTTAACGAACATATACCAGAATCTATTCTTGAAATAGGAGTTCATGAAGGGGCTTCTCTTGCAGCTTGGAAACATATAATTCCTAATGCAACTGTTCACGGTATTGAACTCCGTCAGAAGCCTCTTATTGAAGCCGCAGCTGATATTCCTGTTTTTCGTGGGGATGCAACACATACCGACTTCACTGACAGCGTTGTAACACGCACATATGATATGATTGTTGATGATGGAGATCATCGTCCGGACGTGCAATGGAAAGTTTTTCTCAACATGATGGATAAGTGGACAAAGTTTTACGTTATTGAAGATGTTTGTATCAAGGAAAATGAAGAAATTTTGCGTAGAAGATTACGTAGTAAAGGTTTTAGGTATATACGTACATGGACATCTACTTTTAACGCTCCTGACAGTCCTCTTCGTGGAAGGGTTCAGGTTCAGGGTGAACAAGTTTATCCTCCTTTTTATATGATGGTGATTACCAAGGAATGATTGATATACAGTGGAAAGGGAAAATAGGATATGGCGATATAGTTTCCCCAATTTGTTATGCACACAACCTTTCAAAAAAGCTCAACGAAAAAGTAAGACTTACTTTTCGTTGGGAACACGGCCACGAACATAAAATCCACCCACATGATCCTGAGCCACTGTGGGTGCGTGCTTGTTACATAGAAAGAATATGTTATAAAAGCAACACAGACGTAACAGTATTGCATAAATTCAAAAATCCACTTGATATAAACCACACAAATTATGATTGGGCTATAGTTGGTAAAGATCCTTTCCATAACTACTGGTTTCCAAAAAAGCCAAACAAGCGTTCCACTAATATTGTTGTTGTTAATTCAACAGAAGGTAATTCGCAGTCTTTGAAAGAATATGGCAAAGAGTGGAAAGATCCTGCCGCACCATTTTGGAGCTTTATTATTGAAGCTCTAGAGGATAAAGGATACAATGTTGAGGTCGTCGATTACCGTACTCCTACGGTACATCTGCTAAACGTTTTACAACAAGCAAGAGGGTTTGTGGGATATCACGGAACAGCAGCATGGCCAGCAAAGTTTATGCATGTTCCTTCTATTTTGTTTGCTGATGGTGGCTCTCTCACATCTACATCATTTGGATATGCTGTTGTTGAGAAACATGCTTCCAAATGGGAAGAGACAATAGAAAATATTGAAATACGTTTTCAACAGGCTGAAAATAAAATAGAGCTTTTCAAAAAAGCATATAAACATTACATGCCTGATGCAAAATTTTTAGGACATCTTATTCATGATTAATTTTAACGTGTACATTGGTTATGATGAGCGTGAGGATATTGCGGCACGCGTGTGTAAGCATTCGATCCTTTCACGTCTCTCGCCTGTAATAGCAAACAATGTTGCTATTAAGTTCCTTCGTATACAAGAAGTGCCTGATTTTGAAAGACCTTGGGAACCAAATCAATCGACGAGCTTTACATATACGCGCTTTATGATTCCGTATATGGAAAACTACGGAGCAAATAATCAATACTCAGTGTTTTGTGATTGTGACTTTTTGTTCCTTGCTGACATAACAGAACTGCTTTTTAGTGTTGATCCATCTAAAGCTATAAGTGTGTGTAAACATCCTGCATACATTCCTAGGTCGGCCATAAAAATGGACGGCGTGGTACAGCATCAAATGCCACGTAAAAACTGGGCTAGTTTAATTGTCTACAACAACCGCCACCCAGCAAATCGCCTGTTAACGCCTCACATGGTTAATACGGTGATGCCAGGACGTAAGCTACATACATTTGATTGGTTAGATGATAAGGATATCGGGGACATTCCTCTTGATTGGAATGTTTTGGATGATTACTACTATCTCGCCAATCCCAAAGCCATTCATTATACGGATGGTGGCCCTTGGTTTGAAAATTATAAAAACACCATGTACTCGCATTATTGGATCAAAGAATATGACACCATCTCAAGAACTTCAAAACAGTATTAGTATGTACAAAGAGCTTCATGCATCACCCAGGCAATTTTTCAGAGGAAAATCTCTCACTACACATCTCCCGGACTTGTTCTCTATTGTCGAAGGATCAAACGTAAAATCAATTCTTGACTACGGGTGTGGAAAAGCTGAGTTGTGGGAAAAACACGGTTTACGTGGTTTATTGAAAGTGAAAAAAATCTTTTTATACGATCCCGGTTATGTTAAGTTTCAGGCAAGACCTATCATACCAGCAGATTTAGTTGTGTGTGTAGACGTTATGGAACACATACCAGAGAATTGTGTTGATGAAGTTTTAAACGATATAGAGAGTCTTTCAAAAAAAGCAATTCTTTTTTCTATATCAACGAGAGAAGCCGCAAAACTTCTCCCAAATGGAGAAAATGCTCACGTTACTATTAAACCAGAAGAATGGTGGATGGAAAAGATTAATAAAATTAATAGATACGTAAAAGTAAGGTTTTTAGATTGATATCAATTAATATTACATATTACAACGAACCTCACTTCCTTAAGTGGTGGTATGATGCTATGAAAAGAATGAACGACGTTGGATGCCCATTCATGCTTAACGTTGGTGACGATGGTTCAATGCAAAAACCAGCTGTAGACTTTTTTGATAAAAGACCTCCAACACCAAACATGAGACTATTCCGAGTAAAAAAAGATATTGGCTTCAATTCACATGGCACTCGGAACCTACTCATGAAACAAACAACAACAGATTGGAATTTGATGTCGGATATCGATAGACGGTATCCAGATAAAACATTGAGGTCAATCTTCAAAAATGAAGCCAATCTTAAAAAAACAAGATACTATTCGTTGTGGGAAATGGTTAAATCATCAAAAGATCGGTTTTCCGTTAATGAGTATCTTATTCATAAAGAAACGTTTTGGAAAACGGGAGGATATGATGAAGAATTTGTTAACATCCACTTTGGGGACCGCTATTTCCTTGATGCACTTAGACTGGTTGCCAAACGCCAGAAAGTCGATTTTTGGCAAGTAAAGTATGTGCGTGGAGCTCGTGAAGTTACGTGGACAGATGTTCCGTATACAATCTACCCCGACGACAAAACACTGATTCATCCAACAAAAGTGTGGGCTGATCAAGAGCAGAGATTTGCTCTTAAAGAGTTTATTCAGCAGCGAAATAAAACACACGAAGGAAGAATGTCAAAGAAAGTGATTAACTTTGAATGGGAACGAGTGTTCTAATAAATATAGACACTATGGCATTCAATTACGTCCCTAAATCAGCAGAAGAAATTCTCCAAAAGAAAAAGTTACATTCTCTTGAAGTAGCTAAGCTATTTTCTATTGTCAAACTGAGATATCAAGTAGACATCATCCTTGATCCGAATTCGACCTATCAGTATGTGAAAATTTCACGTGATCTTGAGGCACGGGGGATTCCAATATTTGATGTCCGTGCCACGCTAGCTGCAGCCGGTGTAGATGTAAAAAAGTTGAAAATTGAATATGGGACGGGAAGTGTTAACGTTGGCGCTGGAATAGGGTCTGCCATTGAGACAAAAAAGCAGGAAGAGGGGTCACTTCTTTACTTCGAAAAATATATTGAAGACCGTGTCTTCCCATCGTTTACAGAGCTAAAAAAAGTATATCCAAATGTCGATGATACATGGATAAAGACGTTTGAAGGACAGGCACGTGGACTAAAACATTACATAGGTCCTGAAAGAGGATACAATTACTACCGTGAAACCGGTATCATGAAACATATTGAACTTGTTGCAAAACAAATGGGTGTAAGAAAAAAAGATTCTTGGAACCCTGCAGACGTTTACATCGTATCCAAACAGCATGAACAAAAAATTAAGAATGAGCTAAATGAGGTCTTGAATCAGTATTTGAGTGGTGTGAAAGATATCAAAGTGCTCAATGATTACATGCGTAGTAAACTTAAAGCAAAAGAACTAATCGGTATATCACTAAAAAAACTAGCTCCCACACAAACAGTAGCAAAAGTTGAAGAAGTAAATGTAGACGAACAACAGCCCGATTACCAGCAACGAATAGACCACATATTTAAGTTAAAACAAATTACGTGTAATTTAGATATTGAAAATGAAAAGTTAAAAACAAAAGACTTGGCCTTTACAATAGGAGTTGGTGATGGAAGCGCGCCGGCTCAAGTAAGAGGGTTTCCAGGACAAGGGGCACGTGAGACAGTACAAACAGAGCTAACAAAGTATACAGGTGGTGCCCGTCTTGGTAAAGTTCCATCAAGCGTTATAGATAATTTCTTTTTTAAAAATCTTCAGAAAAGAGTAAAAGGATCCGAGTTGCCTGTTGTAGGTAAATGGAAAAAAGAAGACTTTGATATGTACAAGGCCCTTTTTACAGACGTTTATAAATACAGACTTGATGGTGTATCAATTGATTGGGGTGTTCAAATTACGACTCCGGAACAGTTTGAAGCGTTTTTAGTTACATCAACAACACTTGAACAAAAAAGTACTGATTATGCCAATCGTTTTTCAAATAAACTTCAAGCGTTGCATTATATAAGCAGCATGATGCGGTTTGATCAAAAGGGCATATTAAACGATTTCCTAGCTTGTTTATTTTATGGTTCACAAAAACAAACCAGCGATGCTGGACCTTTCATAAAGTTATATTAAATGAAAAGTTTTCGATCAATTATAGTAGAAGCAGCAGCATCAGAAGAAAAGCTCAAACACCTCGAGCATGCTGAAGATCACGTGCTGAATGCTGGTGCAGAAGGCTATGCGCATGCAACAAAAACACTGCATGCAGTTTCTAACGCAATGCAAGGAAAGGCCAGCAATGCACGTATTACAACGAAGTATGACGGTTCTCCTTCTATCGTATTTGGACATCACCCAGAAACAGGTAAGTTTTTTGTTGCAACTAAATCAGCCTTCAACGCTAATCCTAAACTTAACTACACTGCAGATGACATTGAACGTAACCACGGACATGCTCCTGGACTCGTTGAAAAGCTCAAAGATGCATTGAAGCATTTGCCAAAGGTAGCTCCTGACAAAGGAATATACCAAGGCGACATTATGCATTCCGGGTCGAAGGATGTAAAAAAGCGTGGTGATGAGTATCATTTTACTCCGAACACGATTACATACACGACAAAGCAAGGGTCTCCAGAAGGACGAAAAGTAGCAGCATCGAAGTTAGGCGTTGTTGTCCATACACAGTATAAAGGCAAAGATTTTGAGTCTATGAAGGCTCACTTCGATGTAAATCAAAAGTCGTTCAAAGAACATCCAGATGTGCATATGATTTCACCAGAGGTAGATGCAACTGGATCTCATTTCGATAAAAAGACTTTGCAAGCGTTTGATGACCATATGGCCGCTGCAGAAGCAACACATAAAAAGCTTGCAAAAGGTGGATATGAAGCTGCGATGCGTCATACCGACACTTTAAAAATGTTTATTAACAAAAACATTAAAGACGAAACACAACCAACGGCAGAAGGATTCAAACAGTACGTTGACGAGCGTGGTAAGAAAGATATCGATAAGCTGAAGACGGAAGCTGGCAAAGCCACTCGTCTCAAAGCACATAATCTTACTTTACAGCAGATTGACCAAGATAAGAAGCATATCACATCTGCTTTAGAACTACATTCACACTTGCAGAAAGCTAAAGACACTCTTGTTCATGCTATAACACCTGCTGCACAAGGTGCGTTTGGTACGAAGATTGGTGAAGAAGATGCTAAGCCAGAAGGAGCTGTTGTCACCATTGATGGTCGGCCAACAAAGTTAGTTGATAGAGCTGAGTTCAGTAAAGCAAACTTCCAACGTGGCGAAGCTCTCAAGGTTGCAAAAGAAAAAGAGAAAGAGAAAGAGAAAGCACCCACTCAAGAAGAAAAGCACGGCGTACTTGCGTTTGGTAGAATGAATCCACCAACTGCCGGACATGCTGCAGTTGCGCAAAAGGTGTTGGATGTTGCTAAAGAGAAGAATGCTGTAGATCACAGGGTTGTGTTGTCAGCAGCATCTGCTCCAGAAAAAGAAACACCAGCAGCAAAAAAGAAAAGGATAGAAAAAGATCCTTTAACGTCAGATCAAAAAGTTAAACACGCTTTGCGTATTTTCCCAAAAGACTCTCATGTCGAAGCTGCAACAAAAGACAAGCCCACTATCCTCCACCACGCCGCTGAGATGCATAAAAGAGGTATCACTCATCTACATGTTGTAGCAGGGTCTGATCGTCAAAAAGAGTACCAAGACTTGTTAGACAAGTACAATGGGGTTGAGAGTAGACACGGCTCGTATAAATTCAAATCTATAACGGTACATTCTTCAGGTGAGCGTGATCCGGATTCAGAGGGTGTTGAGGGTATGTCTGCCAGCAAGATGCGTGAACTTGCATCGTCTGGTAAGAAAAAAGAATTTCACGCAGCACTTCCCGATAAGTTAGAAAAACATCATAAAGACGATTTATACTCTGATGTACGCCGCGGGATGGGTTTGCAAGAGCTGTTTGTTCGCGCTGTGACTGGTCGTATGCAAAGAATTCATAAAATTAAATTTCGTGGCGCTGACATGAAGTTACGTAAGGATTTTCCAGGAAAAAGTTCTAGCTCAGGCGGCGGAGAATAATTTTTATAAATACCCTCAGAGTTAGGCTAAGGTAAACCTCTGAGGAAATATGGATACAGACAAAGACAAAAAAGACGATAAAAAAGTTGCTATTGGTAAAAATGGCAAGAAATCGCAAATCATTTTAAACCCACCAGAAATTCAGACTCCGGTCCCATACAAAGAGAATTTCCTGCGTGCGGTTCAGAACCATCGTGTAGCTGTTGAAGAAAAAACAAAACTCGTTCTCAGCGCAAAAGCTTCACGTCATGATATGCCTGCTGACGTTATTGAACAAGTGTTCATTCGCGGCATCAAATCCCTACCAATCAATTCCAGTCTCACCCGCGAACAGCATGCAATGAATAGAGTTAACTCATTCCTTGCTGGTGGTGCTGCTATGCAAGAAGACTACGATCTTCTTCCTATCAACGAGCGTCTGTTTACTAAGCAGTTGAAAGGGACTGGTGGTGCTGCTCGTCCTCACATTAAACGTGAGAAAAGTCCATACAACAACAGAACAGTGTTTCATGTCGTTGATGCAAAGGGTCGTATCAAACATACAACGGACAATGAGATGGAAGCAAAGAAGCATCTTGCACAAAAGTACAATTCTTATCTCGAGGGTGTCGAAAGCCCAATGAAACGCTTCGAAGGAACAAAGAGTCTTGTGAAAACGTATAAGGCTGACACTCCAGGCGAACAAAAAGAAGAAAAAATGAAGGGAGAAGATCCTTGCTGGAAGGGTTATGAGATGGTTGGTCAGAAAATCAAGGCCGGCCGTAAAGTGCCTAATTGTATTCCAAAGAACGAAGAGGTGGTGATGGAGATATCACAGTTCAAACGTGATGAGATTGCGTTTGAGTTGAGACATGAAGATGAGGCTATTAGAAGAGCTGGAAAAAGCCGTTATTCATCTTATCGTGCACCAGAAAAACAAGAACCACATGCTGTCCATATCAACGGAAAGAAATGGAAAACATTTGGATCACAAAGACATGCGCAGAACGTAGCCAACAAGATCAAAGGCGCTACAGT